>Ga0180432_10000393_pt1 | contig 70787 bp, 64 predicted proteins | sample SS_ome_10_FD_132414 | JGI IMG/M metagenome (GOLD analysis project Ga0180432, IMG submission 132414) | Hypersaline lake sediment archaeal communities from the Salton Sea, California, USA - SS_1_MS_2 metaG | ecosystem: Environmental > Aquatic > Non-marine Saline and Alkaline > Hypersaline >...
CTTGAGCTTGGAGATGTGCCAGGTGATGTTGATCTCTTTCGGGCAGACGTCCACGCAGTTGAAGATCGTGTGGCACCGCCACAGGCCGTGCTGATCGTCGAGCACGTTGAGGCGTTCGGCCGCACCCTCGTCGCGGCTGTCGAAGATGAACCGGTAGGCCTTCAAGAGCGCCGCCGGGCCGAGGTAGTCGGGGTCGCTCCAGTTGGACGGGCAGCCCGTCGTGCACGCGCCGCACAGGATGCACTTGGCGGCCTCGTCAATGAGCGCGCGGGCCTCGGGCGATTGCAGCCGCTCCATCGGCGGCGGCGGGGTCTTCGAGATAAGGTACGGCTTGACGACCTCGTACTTCTTGAAAAAATCGGTCATGTCCACGACGAGGTCCTTGATGATCGGCAGGTAGGGCACCGGCTCGAGGATGATGGGACGGCGCGTGTTGAGGTCCTGCAAGAGCGTCTGGCACGCGAGCCGGTTCTTGCGGTTGATGCGCATCGCGTCCGAGCCGCACACGCCGTGGCTGCACGAGCGCCGGAACGCGAGCGTGCCGTCCTGCTCCCACAGGATCGTGTGCAGGCAGTCGAGCACGCGGTCCGTTTCGTCCGCCTCCACCTCGTAGGTCTGGTAATGCGGCTTTGTGCCGTTGTTCCGATCGTACCGCTGAATCTTGAATCGAACCTTCATCGTTCGCGTTCTCCTGGGCGCGCCCCTGCCTTGAATTCTTACCACGGAGGGCACGGAGTTCACGGAGCCTCTGTGCTCTCCGTGGTCTCCGTGGTTAGTACTTCCTCTCCATCGGCTCGAACTCGCCCAACGCCACCGGCGAGTACGTGAGCCGGATCGTGCCGTCGGGCCGCTGGTGCGCGAGCGTGTGCTTCATCCACCCGACGTCGTCGCGCTTGGGGAAGTCGCGCCGAGCGTGTGCGCCGCGCGTCTCCTGGCGCGCCAGCGCGCCCGTCATCATCACCTCGGCGTAGGTGATCGTGTTCTCGAGCTCGATCGTCTCCTTGAGATCGAGGTTGTACGGCTGCCCGTTATCCGTCGCGGGCTTGATCTTCGCAAAACGCGCCTTGAGTTCCTTGAGCTGCTCCAGGCCCTCCTCGAGCGCTTCCTTCGTGCGATACACGCCGCAGTGCTCGCGCATCAAAAGCTTCAGCGCATGGCGTACCGCGCCCTGCGTCTCGCCGCCGGGGGCGGCCTTGAACCGCTCGAGGCGCTCGCGGAACCGCGCCGTCGGGTCGGCCGGCAAGGGCGCCAGCGTCGCCTCGTGCAGCCACTCGGCCATCCGCCTGCCCGCGCGCTTGCCGAAGACGCACGTCTCGAGCTGCGAGTTCGTTCCCAACCGGTTGGCGCCGTGCACGCTGACGCACGCGCACTCGCCGGCGGCGAAGAACCCAACGCAGTCCTCGCTCTTGCTCGGGCCGATCTTGACCTGGCCATCCACATCGGTTGGGATGCCCCCCATCATGTAGTGCGCCGTGGGCTGGATCGGCACCGGCGCGGCGATGCAGTCGATGCCCAGGTACGTGCGAATGAAGCTGTGGATCTCGGGCAGTCGCTCCATGATTTTTTTCGCGCCGAGGTGCCGCAGGTCGAGATAGACGTAGTCCTTGCCCCCGATGCCGCGCCCCTCGAGGATCTCCGTCGTAATCGAGCGCGTCACCAGGTCGCGCGGCGCCAGCTCCATCAGCTTCGGGGAGTAGTTCTCCATGAACCGTTCGCCCGCGTCGTTGATCAGGTAGCCGCCCTCGCCGCGTGCGCCCTCGGTCAGCAGGATGCCGCGCTTCCAGATGCCCGTCGGGTGGAACTGGAAGAACTCCATGTCCTGCAGTGGTATGCCCGCGTTGTAGGCCACCACGAGGCCGTCGCCCGTGTTGGCGAACGCGTTCGACGTGATCAAGAACGCCTGCCCGCCGCCGCCCGTGGCAAACATTACCGCCTTCGTATGGAACGTGTGCAGCTCACCGTCGCGCATGTTCCACGCCACGATCCCGCGGCACACGCCGTCCTCGACGAGCAGGTCGGCCAGCACCCAGTCCGAGTAAGTGTGGACGTTGTACTTGACGAGCTGCTCAAACAGCGTGTGCAGCAGCGCGTGGCCCGTGCGGTCGGCGCTGAAGCACGCCCGGAGCACGGGCCTCTCGCCGTAGTTGCGCGTATGCCCGCCGAATTTCCTTTGGGCGATCTTGCCCTCGGGCGTCCGGCTGAACGGACAGCCCATATGCTCCATCTCCCAGACAATCTCGGGCGCCTCGTGCACGAGAATCTTCGCCGCGTCCTGGTCGGTCAGGTAGTCGCCCCCCTTGACCGTATCGAACCAGTGCCAGTGGAGGTGGTCCTCCTCCATGTTGCCGATCGCCGCTGCGATCCCCCCCTGCGCCGCGCACGAGTGCGACTGCGCCGGGTAACATTTCGCCAGCAGCCCGACATCGTACTTGCCGGCAAGCTGCAGCGCCGCCATCGAGCCCGCCAGTCCCGCGCCGACGACAATCACGTCATGCTTGATCACGCTCATCGGCCGCCCTCCTGCTCAGCGGCCTGAGCCTGCGGTGGAGGTCCTCGGAACGTCAGCACGGTCACGCTGCCGAGCGTCGCGAGCACCAGGCCGATCATCACGATCAGGCTGTAGAGCGTGATCCGCACCCAGCCCTTACGAATATAGTCGAGCAGCACGCCCCACGTGCCGTTGAGCGCATGGAACAACGACATCCCCAGCAGCAGCAGCGTCATCGTCTTCCACACCGGACCCCACGTCGGGTGCAGCATCCGATCACGCACGACGTTGAAGTTCAGTTGCTGGTCGCTCGGGCCCGAGTAGTGGATCACCACGAAGTGCGCCAGCAGCAGCAGGACAAGGGCGATCGCGCTCACCCGCTGCAGCAGCCACCCGATCGAGCCCGTATTCTTCGAGCCGCCGTACTTGTACGTATCCATCTCAGCCCCCTCCCCCGAACGCGTGCCTGAGGATCGGGATCGCTCCCACCGCGAACACCACCACGCTCAGCGCCAGCACCGCGTAGAAGAGCTGCTTGTGGTAGCGGGTGCCGTTGCCGAAGTCCACGAGCAGGATCCGGATCCCGTTGAGCGCGTGGAACACGCACGCCCCCAAGAGCGCCACCTCGCCGAGCTTGAACAGCGGCTTCGAGTACAGCGCCATCTCGGCGTTGAACGTGGCGGGATCGCTCAGCTTGCTGATCGAGTAGATGTGCAGGATGAGATACAGCACGATGGCCAGGCCCGATATCCGGTGGAGCACCCACGCCACCTGGCCCGTGTACCAGTGGAACCGCATACGCTCCTCCTTCTTCTCGCGTGCATGCAGTGCCAGCGCCGCACTTCGCGGTCGCCGCATCCTAGCGAGGCCAAACTCATTGAGCAAGGGGAAAGAGGACAGTACCTGCCGAAGAGACGCCGTCCTGCGATAACACGACACGCTCTCAGCGACGCTTGACATAGGCTGTGGTCAGTGCAAGTATTCCATCGGTGTGAAGGTGATCCTCTTGGAGGCGGTCTGTGTCTGCTATAGTTCTTGATCTTCAGCGCCATGCTATGGACGGCGGGAGCGACGTTGTCGACCTACTGAGGAAGGCCTTGGTTGTCGCGACCAAGCTACAACTCAACGAGTTCAGACAATGGGTCGAGTGGGAGCTTCGCGGGTACGGTAGCAGCCCGGTTCCAGAGTACCGAAGAGTGCACGTTCAGCTCAGAGCATACAACCCGTACCACGGCTGGATTCCAGTGATCCTGGAGGACCCTGAAACGGCTAGGGCAGCGAGTCTAGCAGAGACGGGACAATCTGTGCCGGAGATCCAAGAGCTTCTGGCGAAGTGCGGCCAGAAGACGCAAGTGATGATGCCCCTAGACCCGGGGGTCGCAAGGAAGCTGATGGACGGGGCCGCGGCGCCGTTTGAGCCAACGAGACTGGTCGATACGTCCCAGCTTGCCGGCATTCTGCACGCCGTGCGCAACACCATTCTGGAGTGGTCCCTTAGGCTTGAAGCCTCTGGCATTCTGGGAGAGGGAATGACCTTCTCAGACGATGAGAGGGAGAGGGCCTCCTCGACTCAGACGATCAACATACAGAGTTTCCACGGTGTGCTCGGGGACGTTCGAACGGAGCAGCTCCAGATCGGTGATCACGCGACCATATTGGGCAAGCTGGAGGAGCTCGATATCCAGGAAGAGCAGCGCCGCGAGCTGATAGGGCTTCTCAAAGAGCTCAAGGACTCGCAGGGCGAAAAGGCAAAGTCCCTTGCGAGCAAGATCTTGAGCTGGATGAGCGCGAATATCGAGAAGCTAGGTACCTTCGCGAAGACCATCTGGAGCTTCATACAGCCGTATTTGTGATTAGGGGTAGCGTCGCTTGGTGGCGTAAGCCAGCATTTTCCACGTCCCTCGAAGGATCCTTACTGGCCGCAGCCATCGCCCCTTCGAATGCTCGGGCGAGATCATGGTCCTCGACATGGAGGAGCGCAAGGCCGTCAGCCTCTTCCGCGGCCGCAACCCGGTGGCCCTCGCCTCCCTCAAGCCGCCACCGCCCGAACCGCCGGAGGATGACCCAAACGGTGAGTAGCGCCGGCGTCTCGCCGGCTGTGTGGCGGGCATCTTGCCCGCCAAGATGATCGTTCGCGGAGCGTCCAGCAACCGGGGGCGAGACGCCCCCGAGACAGCCGGCAGGATGCCGGCGCTACCCGGTTCCGTGCCCATCTGTGAAGGGTTGCGGTTGATTCCTGCTTCCTCCTCCTATTCCCCCTTGCCGGGGAACCCGGGCGGCGCCTATACTGTCTGAGGAGGACGAGACGGAGACCATGCGCTCACGCTTGTACATACTGCTCCTGGCAGGGGCACTTCTAACGACCGCCCCCGGCGGCGCGGCAGCCCTGATCGTCGTGGGGCCCGACGACGTCGAGGACCGGCTCGACGACCTCGACCAGCTCGAGCGCGAGCGGCTCGAGGCGATCATGGACACCCTCGAGCTCCTCGAGGCCAAGAAGGACGTCGCCGCCATGCTCGCCCTGTACCGCAAGGGGCTGGCCATCCCGCCCGACAACCTCAGCCTGCGCGAGCGGTACGTCCTGCGCGGCGTGTGGGTGGCGAGCTACGCGCTCGAGCACGAGGGCGACGCCGGCGACGTGCTCGACCTGCTCAACGAGCTCGAACCCCAGACCGACCTCCCCGACGAGCCACAAATCCGCTCGACCGTCTGGTGGCTCCAGTCGGTGGTCCTGCACCGCCTCGACCGCACCGAAGAGGCCGACGCCCGACAGGCCAAGGCGCTCGAGTTCAACGCAGGCGACACGAACTACCACTACTATGTCGGGCGTTTCCTGAGATACGTCCATCTGCACGAGCAGGCCATCCTCGAGTTCGAGGCCGCCCTCGCCACCGCCAACAGCGATTGGGCCCGGGCCAAGTGCCTCGCGGGGATCGCCTTCACGCACCTGTGGCGCGAGCAGTACGAGGAAGCCGCAGCCCAGTATGAAAGGGCGCTCGCGCTCTTCAGCGAGGGCCCGAAGCCGCGCGACTACGTCGAGCTGGTCGAGGAAGCCACCCTGGCCTTCTACCACCTCGGCCGCTACCACGAGCTGCGCGGACGCCTCAAGGAGACGATCGCCGCCAACGAGCGCGCGCTCGAGCTCCTGCCCGACGAGCTCGACGAGGAACTCGGGCTGGCCGCGGTCCAGAACCTCACCGCCATCGGCGACGCCTACCTCGCGCTCGGCAAGCCCAAGCAGGCGCTCGAAGCCCTCGAGCGGGCCCGTGACCTCGCCCCCGACGTCCCCGGCGTCTACAGCAGCCTCGGCGACGTCCTCAAGAAGCTCGGCAAAGACGCCGAGGCCACCGAGGCCCACACCCGCTGCGAACGCCTCTACCGCGACCAGATCGCCCAGCGTCCCGAGTGGTCAAGCCCCTATAACAACCTCGCCTGGTTCCTCGTCACGCACGACGTGAAGCTCGACGAGGCGCTCGAGCTCTCGAAGAAAAGCCTGAAGCTCGTGCCCGACACCGACGCCTACCTCGACACGCTCGCCGAGATCTACCACCGCATGGGCAAGCACGACCAAGCACTCGAAACCATCAACAAGGTCTTCGAGCTCGACCCCCCGCCCGAGCACCTCATCTACTTCGAGCAGCAGCGCGACAAGTTCCAGAAGGCCGCAAAACCGGGCGGGTAACACGCCGCGCCCCGGCGCGGTTCATTCCTGGTTTGCCGTGGAACGCCCTGGCCCTCTATACTGTCCCAAGACACGAGGGCCTGCTATGCGCGCACCACGCCACATCTTGCTCGCCGGGGCCGTCTCGCTCGCCGGAGCCGTCTTGCTCGCCGGAGCCGTCTTGCTCGCCGGAGCCGTCTTGCTTGCCGGAGCCGCGCCGGCTGCCGAGACCGAGACCCTGGGCGACCTCGAGATCCAGCGCCTGGACACAATCATCGAAGCCGTCGCCCTCCTGCACGCAGACGACGACTACGCGGGCGCCGTTGCCATGTACCGTCGGGGTCTCGCCATCCGCGCCGGCGACGAGGAGCTCCTGGAGCGCTACGCCGACCTCGGCGAGCAGGTCGCGTGCGCGGCGCTCGCCAAGAAGGCCGACCCCGCGCTGATGCTCGGCTTCCTCGACGACTTCGAGGCCTGGCTCGGCAACAACAACCCGCACCCGTCGAAGTTCTGGTGGCTCCGTTCCATGGCCCTGCGCCGGCTCGATCGCGCGGCCGAGGCCGACGCCCTGGTCGAAAAGGCCCTCGAATACAACAGCGCCGAGGCCGACTACCACTGGGCCATTGCCATCTTTCTCGTCGACAACGGCTTCTACGAGCCGGCCATCGCCGAGTACGAACACGGCCTCCCGCACGCCGACGACCCGTTTTTCCTCGGCAACTACTACCTCGGGCTCGCCGTCGCGCACGTCGGACTCGAGCACTACGAGAAAGGCGTGAGCTTCTACGAGAAGTCCTTCGAGCAGTTCAACAAGGCCGAGTCGCGGTTCACGATGACGCTGGACCGCATCTACCGCGACGCGGCCCGCGCGTGTTGGGCCCTCGGCCGCGACCACGAGCTGCGCGGGCGCCTCCGCCAGACCATCGCCGCAAACGAGCGCGCGCTCAAGTTCATGCCCGCTGAGCTCAACGACGTGACTCGCGGCGCCTTCGCCGCGAACGTCCACGCCATCGGCGAGGCGTACCTTGGGCTCAAGCAGCCCGAGAAAGCGCTCGAGCACCTCACGCGCGCCGCCGAGATGGTGCCCGATGGCCCGGGCTTCTGGGGCGCGCTCGGCGACGCCCACGCCAAACTCGGTGACGACGCCAAGGCCACCGACGCCTACGCCCGCTGCGAAAAGCTCTACCGCGACTGGATCGCCGCCGCGCCCGGCCGCGCCACACCCTACAACGGCCTCGCCTGGCACTTCGCCATACACGACAAGGACCTCGACGAGGCACTCAAGCTTTCAAAGAAAAGCCTCGAACTCGCCCCCGACACCCCCGAGTACCTCGACACCCTCGCCGAGATCCACTACCGCCTCGGCAACCACGACCAGGCGATCGAGTCGATCAAGAAGGCCCTCGCCCTCGACCCCCCGCCGCGCCACCTCATCTACTACCAGCAGCAACTCGACAAGTTCGAAAAGGCGAAGAAGGAGTCCGGCTGAGCGCTCCCGCGTACTCCCTCTGCGCCCTCTGCGCTCTCTGCGGTTCATTCTCTTGTTCTTGCCGCCGCGTGCAGCGCCTGGCCCAGCGCGATCCCCCCGTCGTTGGCCGGCACGCGCGAATGCACGAGCACCCGGAAGCCCGCCGCGTCGAGCCCTTCGACCGCTTGCCCGAGCAGGTACCGGTTCTGGAACACGCCGCCGCTGAGCGCCACCGTGCCGACGCCTGCCGCGTCGCGGATCCGCCCGCACACCTCGACGATCATCCGCGCCACGCTGTTATGGAACCGCGTCGAAAGCACCGTACACGGCTCACCCTTCCGCACGTCCTCGATGAGCTCCTCGAACATCGGCGCCGGCGAGATCATGAATCGCCCGTCGTCAGCCTTCCCGACGTCGGCCTTCCTGACGTCGAACCCGTACGCTCCCTCGACCGCCGCGTCCGTGTAATACTCCAGCTCGATGGCCGCCTGGCCCTCGTAGTTAACGGTGCGCCGCACGCCGGCGATGGCTGAGACCGCATCGAACAGCCGCCCCATGCTCGAGGTCGGCGGCGAGTTCACGCCCTTGGCCATCATCTGCACGAGCACGTCGCACTGCTCCGCGTCCAGCGAGTCCGTGAACGGAATCCCGAGCGAGGCCAGCGACCCGGCGAATACAGCATGGAGGTGCGAGACCGCCATCCGCCACGGTTCCTTGATCGCCTTCGTGCCGCCCGGCATCGGCACCTCGTCGAGGTGCCCCACGCGGCGGTACTCGCGCGCGTCGAACACCAGGAACTCCCCGCCCCAGATGTGCCCGTCGTCGCCGTAGCCGAGCCCGTCGAACGCGACGCCGATCACCGTCTGCTCGACGAGCGCCGGATCGTCAATCAAGCATTCTGCAACGCAGCTCAGCACCTGCGCGTGGTGGTGCTGCACGCCGATTCTCTCGACACCCGCAAGCCCCAGCGCATACTTCGTCGCGAGATAGTCCGGATGCAGGTCGTACACGACGATCTCCGGCTCGACGTACAGCAGCCGCTTCATGTGCTCCAACGAATCCTCGAACGCCGCCAGCGTCTGCACGTTCTCCAGGTCACCGATGTGGTGGCTCACGAAGTACATGTTCTCGCGCGCCAGGCAGAACGTGTTCTTCAGTTCCGCCCCGACGGCCAGCACGTGCTTCGGCGCCTGCACCGGCAGCAGCAGCGGCTCCGGCACGTGCCCCCGCGAGCGCCGCAGCACGTACGGCCGCCCGCGAAACACCGTGGTGACCGAGTCCTCGCACCGCGTCCGGATCTCGCGGTCGTGCACGAGGGTGGCATCCGCGATCCCGTGCAGCCGCTCGAGCGCGTCGTCGTTGCGGAAGGCGATCGGCTCGTCGCTCACGTTGCCGCTCGTCATCACCAGCGGCCGCCCGGTGCCCTCCATCAACAGGTGGTGCACGGGCGTGTAAGGCAGCATCACGCCCCACCGCTGCTGCAGCGGCGCCACCTCCTCACTCAACGGTCGCCCGACATCCGGATGTAGGGCGGGCTTGCCCGACGAAGCTTCAGCGAAGTCGGGTCCCCCTGGGCCCGCCGCGCTGTCTGTTTCGCCGCGCTTGTCGAGCAGCACGATCGGCGCCCGCACGCTCGTCAGCAGCTCTCGGGCCGTCTCGTCGAGGACGCAGTACCGGCCGACCTCCTCGAGCGAGCGCATCATTGCCGCGAACGGCTTGTCCTCGCGCCACTTGCGCGAGCGCAGCGCGCCGACCGCCGCGTCGTTCGTCGCGTCGCACGCCAGGTGGTAGCCGCCCAGGCCTTTGACGGCCACCACCTTGCCCGCCAGCAGCAGCTCGACGGCGGCCCGGATCGCATCATCGCAGGCCGTTTCCTCGCCATTCTCATCGAGAAGCATCACCCTCGGCCCGCACACCGGGCAGGCGTTCGGCTGGGCGTGGAAACGCCGGTCGGCCGGGTCGTGGTACTCGCGCTCGCAGTCCGGGCACATCGGGAACACATTCATCGTCGTCTTTGGCCGGTCGTACGGAATGTCGCGGATGATCGTGAACCGCGGCCCGCAGTTCGTGCAGTTGATGAACGGATAGCGGTAGCGCCGGTCGTTCGGGTCGAACAGCTCGCGCAGGCAGTCGGCGCACGTCGCCAGGTCCGGCGAAAGCGGCACGAATCGCTCCTCGCGCACGGCGCTCACCTCGATCGTGAAGCGTGCGTGCCGCTCGAAGGGGATCGCCTCGACGCGCAGCTCGTAGATCCGCGCCGGCGCCGGGTGCTCCTCGCGGATCGCCCGGGCGAACGCCTCGATCGCCTCCGCGTCGCCAAAAGCCGCGATCTCCACGCCGAGGCTGTCGTTGCGCACTGAGCCGCGCAGGCCATGTCGCTCCGCCAGCCCGTAGATAAACGGCCGGAACCCGACGCCCTGCACGATCCCGCGGACCGTTATCCTCGCGCCTGACTTCATCGTCTCCGCTGCCTCATCGGTCGGCCGAGCACCAGCATGCCCCACCTCTCCCGCCGGCGCAACCCCGGCCCCAGCCAGCCGTAGGTCGGCCCTAGCCAGCCGTAGGCTGGCCCTAGGCGGCCGAAGGCCTGCCCTGCTGACCGAAGGTCGGCCCTGGGCAGCCGTAGGCTGGCCCTTGCCCGGCCCGCACCTTGTGATATAGTCAACGCGTTTGCAGCAAGCAGGGACTCCCGCGCGCCCTGCGTCTTTCGGGAGGAGAGAACAATGATCACTCTTGGCGTCAACGTGGACCACGTCGCCACCATCCGCCAGGCGCGCCGCACCACGGAGCCCGACCCGGTCACCGCCGCGGCCATCGCCGAGCTCGCCGGCGCCCACTGCGTCACCGTGCATCTGCGCGAGGACCGCCGTCACATCCAGGACCGCGACGTGCGCATCCTGCGCGAGACCGTCCAGACCAGGCTCAACCTCGAGATGGCCGCCGCCGACGAGATCGTCGGCATCGCCTGCGACGTCCGCCCCGACCAGGCCACCCTGGTGCCCGAGCGCCGCGAGGAAGTCACCACCGAGGGCGGCCTCGACGTCGCCGGCAACGCCCAACAGATCACCGACACGGCGGCGCGCCTCAGCGAGGCCGGCATCATCGTGAGCCTCTTCATTGACCCCGACGAGGCGCAGATCGGCGCCGCCGCCCAGACGGGCGCCAACTTCATCGAGCTGCACACCGGCGCCTACGCCAACGCGCGCGGCGAAGCCGTGGGCGACGAGCTCACGAAGCTTATCCGGGCGGCCGAGCAGGCCGCCGCAGCCGGCCTGCGCATCAACGCCGGCCACGGCCTCAACTACGTCAACATCCGCGCCATGCACGAAGTCCCGCGCCTCGAGGAGGTCAATATCGGCCACAGCATCATCTCGCGCGCCGTGTTCGTCGGCCTTGAGCTCGCCATCAAGGAGATGCTCGCGCTGCTGGGCTGAGACCACGCACCACAGCCGCGGCACGGGGACAAGGAATCTGTTTGAGGCACACCGGGACTGGAACGTCATGAAGATCGTCACCGCGCAACAGATGGCCGCGCTCGACGCAGCGACGATCGAGCGGCATGGCATCCCCGGCCTCCAGCTGATGGAGCGCGCCGGCACCGGAATGTTCCACGAGGTCATGTCGGCCCTCGAACGGCTCAAAGCGGGAAGCTTTGGGCCGTCCGAGCAAGCCGGTCCCGAACCCCGCTCGGGACCGGCCGTCGTTCTCTTTGCCGGCAAGGGCAACAACGGCGGCGACGCCTTCGTCGTGGCCCGGCTTCTGCACGACGCGGGCATCACGACCCTCACCGTACTTGTCGGTGCCGCGTCCGGCGACCTCAAGGGGGACGCGCTGGAGAACCATCGCCGGTTGAGCGAAACGGGGGCGGAACTGCTCGAAGCACACGTAGCCGGCGACCTCGAAGCCCTGCGTGAACGCTGCGTGGCCGCCGGCCTCATCGTGGACGGCCTGCTCGGCACCGGCCTGAGCGGCGAGCCGAAAGGCCTCGTGGCCGACGCGATCCGCTTCATCAACAGCCTGCACCGGCCCGTCATGGCCGTGGACATCCCCTCCGGCGTCAGCGGCGACTCAGGCGCCGCGGGCGACTGCTTCGTGCGCGCCGACCTCACGGTCACCATGGCCCTCCCGAAGCGCGGGTGCTTCCTCGGCGGCGCCATCAACGGCCTCGGCCGCCTGGCCGTCGTGGACATCGGCATCCCGGCCGAGGCGCTGGCCCGCGCCTGGAGCGACGCCGAGCTCATGACCCCCGACGAGACGGCGCCTCTGCTGCCAGAGCGCGAACGCCTCTCGCACAAGGGCACGTACGGGCGCCTCTTCGTGCTGGCGGGCTCGCGCGGCTACACGGGCGCTGCGGCCCTGGCCGCCAACGCCGCCGTGCGCGCGGGCGCCGGCCTGGTATTCCTGGGCATCCCGAAGAGCCTCAACCCCGTCCTCGAGCGCAAATGCACCGAGGCGATGACCGTGCCCCTGCCCGAGACGCCCCAGGGCACGACCGCGTACGAAGCCTTCTACCAGGTGACGAAGCACCTCGTGAACTGCGACGCCCTCGCCATCGGCCCGGGCCTCTCGACGAACCGCCAGACCGCGCTCCTGGTGCGCCGCTTGCTCGGCGAGGTCACGCTGCCCGTCGTGCTCGACGCCGACGGCCTCAACTGCCTCGCCGGCAGGACCGACGTCCTGCGCGCCTGCCGCGCGCCGGTGGTCATCACCCCGCACCCCGGCGAGCTGGCGCGCCTCACCGGCCGGAGCCAGGCCCGCATCGTCGCCGACCCCTGGAAGGCCGCCCGGAGCGCAGCGGAGGGCAACGTCACCGTCGTCCTCAAGGGCGCCCACACCTGCATCGCCCTGCCCGCCGGTCGGTCCCGCGGCCCCGACCTCTTCGTCAACATCATGGGCAACGCGGGCATGGCGTCGGGCGGCGTGGGCGACGTGCTGACCGGCATTATCGGAGCCCTTCTCGCCCAACGACTTCCGGCGGACCAGGCCGGCAGGCTCGGCGTCCTGCTCCATGCGCTCGCCGGCGACATCGCCGCCGCCGAGGGCGACCCGGCAAGCCTGGCCGCCTCAGATCTCGTTCAAGCCCTTCCCGCCGCCTTCCGATGGCTCAGAGAGAGGAAAGAGGCGGCCCCCACACCCGGGGCGGTCACCCGCTGCTACTACGACCAGGGAAAGAGCTTGTGACCGTTCAGCCCTCGCGCAGTACCGCAGCGAGATATCTCTGGAGGCCGGCGATCGGGAGCCGATCAGGGTGAAGAAGGCACTCACATACGCGCTCTTGGCACTCCTGGGCCTTGGCCTCCTGCTGGGCACCGGATGCAAAATGCCCGAACCCGGATGAGGGGTAATCCGTTCGCGTTCTTGGAGAACGCACCCGGAGACGACCGCCCAACCTGCCAGCCTGCCCTGAGCTTGTCGAAGGGCCGGCCCTGACCCTGTCGAGGCGCTTGCCCTGAGCCTGCCCAAGGGGCCTGGAAAAAGCGGAAAAAACCCCTTGCCCGCCCGCGTGTCTGGTGCTAGTATGCTAGATACTAGGAGTGGAGAAACCGCCGCACCTCTGACAGGAGCGCAACGGGACGGCCCCACGGGGCCGCGATCGGGAGCATGAGGGAATGAAGAAGGCACTTGCGTTCGTTCTGCTGGGGCTCATGGCCATCGGCCTGCTGCTCAGCACCGGCTGCTTCGAGACCACCGCCCACAACGTCCAGGACCTCAAGGACTGGACCGACGTCACCTTCCTCGACGGTGACCGGTTCGGCAAAACCACCCGCTAGAAGCACCCCGACACGACACGTCATACACCGGGCAGGACCCCCACGCCGGGGCCCTGCCTTTTGCTGCCCGGAGATAATCCTGCGCCCCGCTCCCACGCACACTTGCCCTTTACAGCTCACCGATGTATCTAGCTCCTTGTGGCATCGAGCACCGGGCAAAAGGAGAGGGGAGAAGTGGCCAATTCCGCCGGCGAACCGAAAAGCCAACGTCGGCGCTGGATCGTCGGCTGCTCTCTAGCAACCGTTGTAGCCCTGATCCTTGCTGCAGGCGGCTGCATCTGGTTCAAGGAACATCAAGCATACTACGGCGACATCGCTTCGTGCTCGTCCGACAACATGGACATGCTCAGAGTCGGCCTCGAAGAATACGGCCAAGAGCACAACGGAGAAATGCCCGTGAGCTTTGACGAACTCCGCGAGCACATGAAGGCCAACCACGGCGGCCCCCACGACATCTGCCACTTCGCCCACAAGCCTTATATCTGGATGCCCCCGAACGTGAAGATGGACGACGGCCGGCCCGTCGTTCTCATGTGCCCGCCCGAGAGCCACGGCTGGATCAGGAAGTACGCCTTTGGCCTCGTTCGCGACGGAGACACCTTCCGCTTCGTCCGCGTCCGCGGCACCCGCGCCACCCCCTTCCGCTGGTGACGGAAAGCCGAGCGACTTTCTTACTCCCCCTGGCCTTCCTTGTACAGGTGCCCCGGCCGCTTCTCGCCGCGGAGCTCGTTCTCCATCCAGGCCACGCCGTAGGGCGACTCGATGATCTCGATCAGCTCGTGCTCGTCGCCCATCCGCGTCCAGACCACGTCGCCCACGCTGACCGTGTACTCCTTGCCCTCGCTCCGCACCCGCGCCTTGCCGCTCAGCACCACCCACGCCTCGTCGCAGTCGTGGTAGTGCCGGTCCGAGGGGTACTCGTCGGGCCGGAAGAAGTACACGCCGAACTGCCGGAACGGGAAGTCCGGGTGCTCGTGAACGTTCTCCATGTTGATGACCGGCATGTTGCGCCTCCTAGTATTTCACCGTGACAACTCTTCCACTCTCAGCCGACTCGTAGGCCGCCTCGATCACGGCGACCGTGTTCCGCGCGCTCGCCGCGTCGGTCAGCGGCGTCGCGCCCGTCTCGATGCAATCAATGAAGTGGGCGAACTGCGCCGCAAACGCTTCCTCCGGCAGATCGCCCGCCTCCTCGGCGGGGTCGAGCGCATGCAGCTCGCGGTCGCCGAAGCGCGTCTCGCTCGCCATCGTCACCGCTTCCCCGTCCGTCACCACGACCTCGCCCGTGGTGCCAAGGACCCGGAGATGCTCGCAAAAGCTTTCGACCGTCCTGGTCCAGGAGAAGTGCAGCACCCCGATCACGCCCGGCGAGACGCCGGGGGCGCCCGGCGAGACGCCGGGGGCGCCCGGCGACACGCCGGGGGCGCCCGACCGGAACCGCAGGGACACCGCGGCCGTGTCCTCGACCTCCGCGTCGCGCATCACCCCGCGCGTCGTGAACGCGGCCACCTCCGCGACCTCGCCGAAGAACCAGCGCAACAGGTCCAGGTGGTGCGTCCCGAACCCCATGAGCGGCCCGCCGCCGCCCTGCGCCTTCTTCTGCACCCACGGGATGCCCGGCATGATCTCGCGCGGCCCGTACCAGATCGCCTCGAACGAGAATGGCTCGCCGATCTGCCCCGCCGCGATCGCGCGCTGCATCGTGACCGCCGCGCGGTTGAACCGTTTCACGTGCCCCACCATCAGAATCCTCTCGTGCGTGCGCGCGGCCTCGATCATCGCCTCGGCCTCGGCGACCGTGTTGGCGATCGGCTTCTCGACCAGCACGTGTTTGCCCGCCTCCATCGCCGCGATCGCCGCCGGCGCGTGAAGATGATGCGGCAGGCATAGGTCAACGGCCTCGATCTCCGCGTTCCGCCAAATGGGCCCCCACGTGCCATGCACCTCGTCGGCCCCGTACTTCTCCGCCGCCGCCTGCGCCCTTTTCGCGTCCATGTCGGCGACCGCGATCAGTCTGACCCTCGGCTCCTGCGCAATCGCCTGCAAGTGAATGCCCGCGATCCCGCCGCAGCCGATGAGCGCGACCCCGCGCCTTCCTTCCGCCTTCCGCGTCTTCTCCTCAACCATCACGCCTCCCTCGATCCGAATTCCTTGTAGGCCCGAAAAAGCTCCTCCACGTTCGCCACCGGCGTGTCCGCCTGGACGTTGTGCGCCGTGCAAAGGATGTAGCCCCCGCCCGGCGCGAGTGCCTCGACGCGATCCTGCACCTCGTCGCGCACATCGGCCGGCGTCCCGAACGGCAAGGTGCGCTGGATCGAAATGCCCCCGTGGAACGCCAGCCGGTCGCCGAACTTGGCCTTCAGCTCCCGCGGCTCCATGCCCGCGGCCTCCGGCTGAAGCGACTGCAACACGTCCAGCCCGCGCTCGATCATCAACGGGATCAGCGCCCGGACACTGCCGCACGTGTGGTGCATTACGTGCACGCCGTAGCTCTTGGCAAGCGCCACGTACTCGCCAAAGCCGTCGCCGAGAAACTCCACCCACATCTGCGGCGACACCAGCGGCCCGTTCTGCGAGCCGAAATCGTCGCCCATCAGCACCATGTCCAACTTGCCGTGTGCCGCCTCGAAGATTCTTTGGGCATATACGCAATAAAACCCGCGAATATTCGAAAAGATCGCCTGCGCGATCTCCGGATTTACCCGCATACCCACTAATATCTGCTCGATGCCCCGCAGGTACATGCCCGGCTTGAGCTGCGCGATCCGGTTCAGCCGGTCGCCCATGAACACGGCAACCCTGCCCCGTTCGCGGATCGCGTCGCATTGCGCTTCTATATTGCTATAATCGAACCAGTCGGCCGACGGCCAATGCGCGTAGTCGTTAATCGCCTCCACCGTCGCGGCCGACGCCAGCGGCGATACCGCCAATTCCTTGTAGGACTCTACGCTGTCGCCCGTGCCGACGGTAACCGCTTTGCGCCGCACCCCCCAGACGTCTTCTTGCGACCCATCCGGAAACGTGCGCAGCGGCGGCCCGATATATTTTGGCCCCTCGATGTACCGAAGATCCACATCGTGATAATCAAGAAACGCTGCTGCTGATATATTGAGCGCCGACTCGAGCTTCCGCCGAAATCCGCCGGACATCCAGAAGTCAATCGGCACCCGGTCGGGCTCCTCGAAGCTCAACGCCCTGAATGTCCGTTCGCGCGAGTCCATGCACCCTGCCTCAGCCCGACAATGCTTCGAGCAGCGCCCGCCGCGCCGCGCGAAACGTTCTCACGTCCTTGGTGTACGCGTTGAAGCCCGTGATTGCCCGGCGAATAATCGCGCCCGCCCGCCGCGCGTTACGCCGCCGGAGTATTCTGAGCAATTCCAGGTCCTCGAAGCCCTCGCGCTGGGCCTCCAGCCGGAGACTCGACCACGGCCTACCTTTGCCCGGATACACGATGTGCGTATCGCCCGCAGGCAACATTGTGCCGCCCGGGATCCGGACGACGCTCTGCTCGAACGGATCCTGGTCGGGCCGGTACCAATTCAGGCCCCAGTGCAGAAAGCCGTCCAGGTCGTACAATGCCGCGCCCCAGCCGAAGAGCGCCGGGCGCAGCAGCTCCATGTCGAGCAGCCGGTTCAGCCACGGGCCGCCCGGAATGCAGCACGTGTAGAACCACACGCGGTCGCCCAGCGCCCGCTGCGCCTCGAAGCGCGTGCGGTGCTTCTGGTACTCCTGCGCCTGCGGGCACCAGATGTCCACCGACCCCACGAGCCCCGGGTCCATCGTGGCGTCCAAAATCGGAATCCCCGGCATGTACTTGCGCACCATGCCGACGAGGATCCGGTAGTCGGCCGCGTCCGTTGCGATCGGCTCGTCGGCCACATGCTGGATCCACCGGTCGCGCCACCCGTTGCGCTCGATCTCGTCCATCAACTGGCGCCCGATGCCCGCAAGCGTCGCGTTGCCTTTTCGCGACGTGGCCAGCTCATTCGTCAGAGTGAGATCGTGCGTCGGCGACTTCCAGTTGCCCCCGGTCCGCCCGGCGACGTGGCCCCCCTCAATATAATGCATCCCCGCATTCGTGAAGACCCTGACGATCCGGCGCAGCCGCTGCCGGTCCAGGACGGGCTTCCTTCCTTCAAGCCTGAATATGTCCTTGAGCGGACACCAGAACGTGTTCTGCCGGGCGTGGGCCATGAGCGCCGCGTACCGGCCGATCATCCGCCAGTGCGCCTCGCTCCACGGCTTCAGCCCGTGCCGCCGCGCCATCCCCTCGAGCATAAACCAGTTCGTGTAGGGGAAACTGTCGCGCCCGACCGGTGGGATCACCGGCTCGTGCACGTTGACATTCAACAACAATGCCTCCCGCTCGCTACCCGATTTTATCTCCAAAACGTAATTGCGTTCGCCCGTCCGCGCATTCGCCGCGATCGGCAGATGAAAGCGAAGCGCCATCGTCGCGGCACAGACCTTAATCGGTAATTGGACCGGCGCCATCGCGTCATATACGCGAAACGGCGCGCGCCGGGCGACGAACCGGTTCCGCTGCCCCTTTTTCTCAATAAAACCGCCCGGCCCCGTGTTGGCCTCCACCGGCACGTCCACGAGTCGAAACCATTTGACCCCGCTGACGGCACGGCGCTTCCGACGCAGCGCGGCCTGCACCGACCCGCCCACGTCCAGGCCGTTGAGCAGCACGTGCGCGCTCACCGTCCCGCCGCGCGCCACATCCACGCGCAGCCGCCGACACGGCCGCTGCCCCACCTTCGAATCGGCATACAGAAACTCCAGGCCGTCTCTCAGTTCACTTCGCATCTCGATTCCTCCCTCATGTTGCCTGCCATCCCGAGTCACGGGCGCACGGCGAACAGACGCTTCGCCGCGCCCAGGCCGCAGTCCTGGTACTTGTCATACGCCTTCGCCGCGCGCAGCCGGATCTCCTGGGCCGATTCCCCCGCAATCCAGCCGTCAATCGCGCTCTTGAGCGTGTACGCCTCCGGCGCCATCAAACCCGTCGTCAACAACAGCGCATTCGCCCCTGCGTCATTCAACGGCTTGGAGAAGTACGGCTTGCTCTTGCAGCCAAGGACAATCGCGTCCCGGCGCACCTTGTCTTTCGCCTTCGGATACGTCTCGAGCGCAAAGTCCATCAGGCCGTTATGCCCGACGTAAGCCACCAGGCGCGCACCGCCGCCCGTTCCCAATACGCGCTTTCCTGAATTATGCTCGACTGAGACAGTGTCTTTGTTGCCGCCCGCCGCGGCCGTAAGAAAATCAACGACCGTCTGCTTGATCTCCCGGCCGTCGTACGCATCGGCCACGAGATACACGTCCGCCGTTTTATGCTTGAATACACACCGCTCCAGCACCGCGGCTTTCGGAGCCTTCACCGTCGAGATCAACTCCCAGTCGTCGCTCTTGCTGAAATACGTCTTGAGTCCGTACATCGCACCCCAGTACAGGTTGCTGTGCGGATCCTGACCGTTCCCCAGTGCCGCCGGCACCGGCACAATCCCCTGGTGCTTGTTGTCGCACAGCGCCACGAACACATGTATCGTCCGCACCAAGCTTTGCTGGGCCAGCTTTTTGACCGCCCTGTCGAGGTACTTGGCCGCCAGCTCCGCCTTGCCCAGCAGCCCGTAGCAGCACGCCAGGTTGTAGATCGAGGCCGAATCCCCGATGTCATGTCTCAGAAAGGCAAGGTAGTACTGCGCCGCCGCCTCGTAGTCCTTCGCCTGGTACGCCTCGAACGCTTTCTTGCCCAGAGCGTCGAGATCCACGTCGAGGAAATCGCCGATCCCCTCGTCGAACGGATCAATCGTCTCGGGACGCGACCAGTCCACCCCCGCGTCCGGGTCTTGTCCGAAAGCGGGCCCGGCCGCCACGCAGCCGAAGAAACAGAACACCTGGATCCATACACCGACAGCACGCATCGTTTCTTCTCCTTGTGCTCCGCACCTCTTCTACGCGAAGTCTCCGCCCCGATCAAGCAAGCCGCGCGTGCTCCACCAATCTGCTTGTGCCCGCTCGCCCGCCGGTATACTTTGGAGCGTGCTCGTTCCGGGGCCTCGCCCCAAAGGAGGCTGTCCATGCCGAAGCCCCTCTGCATCCTTCCCGCGATCGCCGTTGCCGTTCTGATCGCACCGAGCACGCTCGCCGACGGCAAGGCGTTCTTAGTCGGCAGAGATCGGGCCTTCCTTGGCCCACTGCATCAACACGAGCAGCGCGCGTTCCTCTCCCTTCACGGGGGCACGGAGCACATGCTCATTGCCATCAGCGTCGCCTTCGAAGAGGACGACGTCCAGGGCTTCTGGCTCTTCCCCGTGCCCGGCACGCCTGAGGCGGTCAGCGTTGGCATATCGGACCGCTTCCCCGTGACACACGGAACTGACCGGGTGGCGAGGACGCGCGCACAGTATGCCGAGAATGCCTCGACCGAGATCAGCGTGGTCGTGAACCCGCTGCTGGGCCTCTTCTGTCTCGCAATGCGCCAGGCCGGGCTGGACCGCGACCTGGCTGTCCACGCAGCCGTCGAGAAGTATGGGCTCCGCGCAGAGACCGTTACCGCAGGGTCCGTTGACGCGCTCCGGAGCTACGTGCGCGAAGGCGGACTGGACATCCCCGATGACGAGCTCGTTCCGTTCGAACCATACCTTAACAGCGACTACGTGCTCATCGCGGCGCGCATCTCCTCCGTCGAAGAGCTCCGGGAGGCCTTCCCGGAGGAAGATCGCTGGAAGGGCTATGGCGACTCGCACCGCTGGCCCGCCCTGTACGTCACCTTCCCGGCTGAGGAGATCTACTACCCCATGCGCCCGACGGCTGGCTACGGCGAAGAGGAGATCGTCGTGAATATCGCAACCATCGGTCACGCCAAGCCCCGCGCTGATCGTGCGATGCTCAAGGAGGCGACCACTGGACGCTACGTGCAAGAGGAATTCAGCCGAGACGCCTTCCCGGCCGGGATGCAGGCCGCTCTCCCGACAGACGGGGCCTTGTATTACACGCGCGTTCGATTCCGTTGCCTTGCCAGCAAGTTCACGAGTGACCTCACGTTCGGGCCAAAGCGGGCCCCCTACACGCCCGTCCAACGGGTCCTCGTCTCGCCGACTCTGAGCGGCTTGCCCATCGTGAAGTTCATCCTGCTCCTGTTCATCACGGGTGGTCTCTGTGGATTGATCTACCTCGGCGAGTGGTCGCGGCCAGCCCTGTACGGCCTGCTCGGAGTTCTCAGTTTCCCCGTCGTCTCCTACTTCACCTGGCGCGATCTCGTCAAACGCCGCGGCCGGACACCCCGCGGCCCCGCCACGCTCTATGCCTTCACGTTCCTCGCGATATTCATCGTGCTTCAGATTGGCGTGACACAGATCCTCCTGGCCCTGCTCCGATACTGACGGCCGCGGTGAAACCGTAACGGACCTTCCTTCAGGCCCCTGCGGATTGACAAGACGGGAAGGTTCAGCGCATCCAGGCATGGAATTCGCGCTGGGCCTGACTGAGCGCTACTCGATGATGAACTCGACGGTATTCGACGTCAGCGTGCCGTTGAGCAGCGGGACGAGCGTGCTGCGTGCGCTCTTGTACGTGCCTTCGCCCGAGGTAATGCTGTAGCGGAACGTGTGCCGGCCTGCTCCCAGCCCGAGTCCCGGCAACGTCACGCGCCATTCTCTGGGTTCCGCCACGGTATGCTTCCCCGCCCAGCCGCCGATGTATTCCGCCTTGCGCTCGGGCAGTTCGATCGGCTCCCCGTCAATCGCAACGCCGATGTTCTCGCCCACGCCCTCGGCTACGGAGTTCGAGATGCGATTGACCGGCTTCCACCAGCACACCGGCTCGCCCGACACGTTGACCGCCTGAAGATAGAAGCGAAGCGGCTCGTCGGGGCCGAACGCGCGTTTGGCCGCGCCGGCGCGCAGCTTCACGCCGTCCAGCTCCGGCCCGAACGGCGGGAGCTCCGGTACGGCCGCGTCCTCGAACTGTTCGGCGAGCACGAACGTCTCGACGCCCCGGTCCGTGAGCACGTCAACGACGACGCGCGCCACGGACTGCTCCGAGAAGTACGAGGCCTTGCGGAACGTGCCGCGCAGCCGCAATCCGTCCTCGGGTATCTCGAAAAGCTGCCACGCATGCGGGGAACGACGCGTGGCGTACACCGCGTGGGCCTCGAGAGGAATCACCGCCCCCTCGCGGTCAAACGCGCTCACGCCCCCCGTCCAGCCCTCCGCCTCGACGCTGTCGAATCCGACGAGCTGCCGCACCTCGCCCTCGGGCGGCGCGACGACGAGCTCGAACGGATAATCCGCCCCGACGACCTCGATGGCTTTCCGCACCAGGCGAAGCTGCTCCGGCCTCTCGGCTTCCTTTTTCCGTCGCGGCCCGACGTCCAGGTTCATCCAGACCATGCTGGGGCGATGCCACGTCTTGTCTTGCCTGCATCGTCCGCTGACCTCGATCTCGTACTCGCCCTCGGGCAGACCCTCCTCGAACAGAACGGCCAGCGGAAACGACCCGCCCGCCGGGATGTCAATGTTGTCGCCGCGCGAGAGGTTCGCGTACCGGCCCGCGCCGGTCGTGACGAAGGCCTGGTACATCTGGACCTGGTAGAGCAGCTTGACCGAAAGCTGGGCGCGCATATATTTCTTGAACAGTGCCGACGGCTCGTCGCCGTCCTCGACGTCAGGCTGGCGGCGCACCTTCAGCATCACGCTCTCGTTCCGCACCGCGATCGCCTGCTGCGAATGGTTGACCAACTCGATGACGAACTGGAACGGCCCTGCGTCGGTGACGACCTCGGGTACCGTGCGGACCGTGACTTCCAGCGGCGACTGGTCCAGCGCTGTGACCTCGCCGATCTCCAGGATGGCCGAGGCGCTCCGGCCGATCTGCACCGCCCGGTTCACGACGAGCCGGATCGGCCACCCCTCGAATCTCTCCAACGCCTCGTGCAGATCGGGATCCACCACGAAGTACTGGAAGCGCCCTACCCCCCACCGGTCGCGGTGATACGTCCCCTCGAACGTCCCGCTCGACGGCATCAACTCCCCCCGCGCGCCGCTCGGCCCAAACAGCGCCGCCAGCGCGACGACAGCCGCACCGAACCAGAAACATCGAAGAACGCCCTGCACCACGACCGACACCTCCGCGAGAGCATATCTCTCCTTCAGTGGCCCCTTGTCTTAGACCCGCCCCGCTCCTCAATGTTCTCGTAATTGCCAGCACCGCCCCCACGCCGCGCTTGCGCCGGCGGCGTTTTCGGTGTACTCAACACTGTGGCCCTCGTGGACCCTGCCTCAAAGGAGGCCAACCATGCCCAAGCACATGCCACTCCCGCCCCTCCTTTTGATTCTCGCCGTGTTGCTCACCCCGCAGCCGGTCCTCGCCGACGGCAAGGTCTTCGTTGCGCGCGAGGATTGGTCGCAGTACGCGCCCGTCATCCAGAACGAGCAGCGGGCCGTCATCGCTTTCGGTGACGGCGTCGAGAAGATGCTCATCGCCATCAACTACAACGCGCTGCCGGATGATCAGGGGCTTTGGATCTTTCCCGTACCCGGCGCGCCCGGCGAGGTCCGCATTGACCTCACCGACCAGTTCCCACGCTTCCACGGATGGGACCGCCGGCCCGTGGCCGAGGGCATCATTCACGCCGGCGCCGCCTTCATGCGCGCCTCGCAGCTTTATCCTTTCGTGTTCGACTTCGCGGCCAGGGGCGTGAAAAAGGCGGAAGAGGAGGGCACCGAAGAAGCCGAAGTCCACGCGGCTGTCGAGAAGTACGGCCTGCGCGCCGAAGCGCTCACGGCGCCCTCGGTCGCGGCCCTCGCGAACCATCTCAAGCAGGCCGGCCTCGACGTGCCGACGGCCGAACTCACAGCCTTTGAGGAATACCTCACCGCCGAATACGTCCTCGTCGTGGTGCGGATCGCCTCGCGCCAGGAGCTGGCCGAGACCTTCGGAACCGAGGCCGACCGCGCCGGCCGGGAGTCCATCTGGCGCAGGCCGTGCCTCTTCGTCGAGTTCCCCACGGAGGACGGGTATTACCCCATGCGCCCGACGGCTACGTACGGCAACGTCCCCATCCCCGTCACGCTCTATGTAATCGGCCACGTCTTCGCCGACGCCGACACCGGCACACTCCAACAGGTGAGGACAGAGTATTTCCGTGACTCCGACCCCCGGACATCGCTCTCCCCGCTCTTCGGGATCGAAGCCGCCGATCCGCTCGACTACACCGTGGTGCGCATGAATGCCCCCGCCTTCAGGTACACGAGCGACTTCACGTTCTACGAAACGTACCTGTGGGGCTTCGACCTGGCCGACGCGCTCATCTGGCTCGCCGAATCACACACAATGATTATCATCGCCTTTGGCGTATTCTTCCTGCTGTCCTACGTCAGCGCCGGCCTGGCGGGTCTCCTCCTGCGGTTGCGCTGGCGCCGCACGGCCTGGCTCGGCCTGCTCAACATCCTCACCATCATCGCCGTCGCCGTCGGCGCCCACAACTCGATCGAACGCGGCACGGCCCCCAAGTTCTGGCTGCTCTTCAGCGTCATCTTCGTCGCGCTGACCCTTATCCTCCAGGGCCTCCTCGTCGCCGCGCTCTGGTGGCTCTAGGCCTGCGCCACCCAACGTTGCATCGCCCCGAGGCGGCTAAGGTGTGCGATCTGTGGAAATCGGTGGGTAATTCAGACGGGGATTCAGACCCCCTCCTCCCCTACCGCGGCAGGAGCTTCCCCAGCCACGGGGTCTTGATGACGATGGCGCTTTCGGGGCAGAGCTCCTGGCAGCAGTAGCAGCGGATGCACGTCTTGTAGCGGTGTTTCGGCGGGCGGTCCCGGTCGGCGTTGACCCAGTCCACGGACTTCGGCTGCGTCGGGCAGACGTTGACGCACTCGCCGCAGCGCGTGCATGCGGCCTCGACGATCACGGGCCGGGGCACGATCCGGTCACGCGCGAGCCGCATCAGGCCCCGCTGCGGCAGCGGCCTGGGCGGTGTGTTTACCACCTCGAAGCCCGCGACGGCGACCGACGCGACCGCCTCGCCCACGATCTCGATCCGCTCGGCCTGTGCCGTGCCGAGGCCGGCCGCCTCGCCGCGCGTCGTCGTGGGCACGTAGTCGGGCCGCAGGCCGATGATCCTCGATGCCGTGGCGTCGAGCGCCACGGGGTCGGCCGACAGGAGCAGCAGGCCCACCTGTCTCGGTGTACCGCCGCGGGGGCCGTTGCCCTCCATCGCCATCACCGCGTCCATCACGTGCAGACGGGGCCCGATCAGCCCCGCCAGGTCGGCAAGCATGGCCCCGAAGCGTTCCGGCTCCGGCAGCCGCACGTGGAACTCCGCCTTCAGCAGCCCGGGCACGCACCCGAACAGGTTCTTCACCGCGCCCGTCATCCGCGTCAGGCCGTGAGGCTTGAGCTTCGGCAGGCTCACCACGCCGTCGGCATCCAGCGCCGCCCCGGCCACCCGGAACTGCTTGTTCTGCACCCCGGCCGGGTGCGACACCGTCCGCGCCGCCGAGAAATCCGCCATGGGGATCCCCTGCGCCGACGCCGCCTCCGCGAGCCCCGTCCGGCGCGCCACGAACTCCTGGCTCCTTATCCCCGGCGAGTCGCCGAAGCAAACACGGGCGCCCGCCTCCTGCAACACCTGCCCCACGGCCCGAAGCACGCTCGGGTGGGTGGTCACGCACCGCTCCGGCCGGTCGGGGGCCAGCATATTCGGCTTGAGCAGGATGCGCTCGCCCGCCCGGGCGAACCGCCCCGCGCCGCCCAGCATCTCCACGCCCCGGCGGACCGCGCCGAGCACGGCCTCGCGCCCGTAGTCGGCGCAGCGGACAATGGCGACTGTCGAACGTTGACTCATGGGCATGGCGCGGGTCGCCGCCCGCCATCGTGTTGCAGAAAAATAGGGACAGGCACCTATTTTTCTGTGGGTGCTGAACACATTTGATGCGCCCTGCCGCAGAAAAATAGGTGCCTGTCCCTATTTTCCCCAGTGCGCATCGCTCACCGCTCCGCGTCGGCTCTCTGTGAGAAACGCGACCTAAAACCTGAGCTCGCCCCCGATCATGATAAAGCCGTGCTCGCTCTCGATCGTGTCGAGCCGGCCGGTGCCGATCGGCCTGCCTCCGAACACGAACTGCCGGTCGGTCCCGTCGTTGCCCTCGAGGTGCGTGTAGCCGACGCCGCCCCAGAGCCGCACGCTCGACGAGATCGCGTACTCGTAGCGCACCGCGAGGTCCAGCCCCCACCCCACGGCGTCGTGATCGAGGCCTTTGTGCCGCAGGATCCACTGGCCGAAGCCGTCGGCCTTCACGTACGGCAGCACGGCCGCGGTGGCGCTGATGAAGCTCGACCCGCCCAGCGCCATCTCGCCCCGCACCCCGGCGCGCACGCCCCGGAACTCGAGATCGTAGGTGGCCGCGAGACCCCCGGCAAAGAAGTCCACGGGCACGCCGTTCTGAATCACCGTGTTCACGTCGGAGACCTGGAAGGAGGCGTCCTGCATGTAGTAACCGGCGAAGACGTCGAGCCGCGTCCCGGCGCGCTCGGAGAGCCGGTAGCTCACGTCGAGCGTCAGAAACACGTTCTCCCCCTCCGTGCTGCTGAAGCTCTTGATGTACTCGTCCGACGAGATCTGCCACGCGAAATCCGTGTCGACCGTGGTGCCGTCGAGGCTGGCGCTCGAGCCGTAACGCAGGTGCGCGCCGAAGCCCGCGCCGATCTCGTCAACGCCGGCTTCGAGCACGAAGTACGTGCCGTCCATCGGAAACTCCAACACCGACGTGAAGGGGCCCAGGTCGGTGTCAATGCCGCTGATCGTGAAGCCGCCGTCGCCCCAGGCCTCCATCAGGCCCGCCCCGACGTAGAATCCCCCGACGCGCGCCCGCGACAGCTCCGCCGCGCCGCTCCGGGCACACGCGGCGAGCACCACCAGCACCACGGCCGCCACCGCCGCCAACACGAGCCTTGCCCTCACTGTGCCATCTCCCGCATCGTCATCCCCGAGCACTCGAAAAAAGGGGCCGTGAAAGGCTCTCTGCCATCCTCACGGCCCTCAAGTCTGTGCGCGCCTCACCACGGGCTCGCGTGCGAGGCGCGGCGTGCGCGCCCTGCGGACTTACCAGTACACCTTCAAGCCGATCGTCCCGGCGAGCCCGTCGTACTCGATCGGGTCCCTCGTGCTGACCGCCGGCGTCGCCGAGAACCACTGCGTGACGTCCACGTCCGTGTCGCCCGAGCGATACCGCACCTCGGCAAAGACCCCGAGGTTGTGCGTGAACAGGTACTCCGCGCCGCCACCGATGTGCCAGCCCCACGCGCCGTCCACGTCACCCGTGACCAGCAGCGTGCCGGTGTCACCGAAGTCAATGTCCGTGAAAAACACATCCACACCAGCCAGCACGTACGGGCGCAGCCGCGCGTCGGGCATGAACGTGTACTTGGCCGAGAGCCCCCACTGGTCAATGCCCAGGTCCACCGTCTGCGCCGCCCCGTAGGTGTCCTCGATCTTGACGTGATCGAACGCCAGCTCGATCGAGATCGTCGGCGTGAACCAGTACTCGGCCGAGAACCCGTAGCCGAAGTCGGTATCGAAACCGATGTCCTCGCCGAAGTAGCTGCCGGCGCCGGCGTCAATACCCTCTATGCTGTGCCAGGTCCCCCGGAACCCGACGGCGAACCGTGGCGCCTGGTCGCCAAGGTACACCTCGCTCGTCACGGCGCCCTCGGAAGGCGCCGACGCCAACAGCATGCAAGCCAAGGCGACGAAAAGTCCCACGGCGCTCCGCTTCATCAGTCTCTCCTTTCGAGTCTCGTGTCTCGTGAAAAATCCCTTTCCTCGTGCCGCCCTCTGGCGGCGGGCGGGCCGCGCAGGCAGCCCCCGCCACGTGCCACGGGCTGTGCCGCATCACGAGGTTCCCTACCAAACACGGCGCCCCACGGCAAGCCTTTTTTCACGCGCCCGCGCGAAACTCTCCCCAAAGCGCGTGCAGCCACGGCGGCGTCTTTCCTCGCGCGCACGGCCGGCATTCCCTATAATGGGCCGCAGGCAAAGCCGCCACCCGTGGAGGGCGCGATCTCGTGGGCTTCTGGAACGAGCAGAACGTCATGGTCACCGGCGGCGACGGCTTCCTCGGCCGCCATGTTGTCGCACGCCTCACCCGGGCCGGCGCCAAGCGCGTCTTCGTGCCCCGCAGCGCTGACTACGACCTGCGCACCTGGGACGGCATCACGCGCGCACTCGACGAGGCCCGGCCCGACGTGGTCATCCACCTTGCCGCCATTGTCGGGGGCATCGGCGCCAACCGCGAGCGGCCCGGCGAGTTCTTCTACGACAACCTGATGATGTGCGCCCAGCTCATGGAAGCGGCCCGGCAACACTCGGTTTCGCGCTACCTTACCGTGGGCACCATTTGCGCCTACCCCAAGTTCACCCCCGTCCCATTCAAGGAGGACGACCTCTGGAACGGCTACCCCGAGGAGACCAACGCCCCCTACGGCCTCGCCAAGAAGATGGCCCTCGTGCAGTCCGCCGCCTACCGTGACCAGTACGGCTTCAACGCCCTCAACGTCCTGCCCGTCAACCTCTACGGGCCGGGCGACAACTTCGACCCCGCCTCCTCCCACGTTATCCCCGCCCTCATCAAGAAGTGCATTGACGCCACCGAAGCGAACCAGGCCGAGATCGTCGTCTGGGGCACCGGCACGGCCACCCGCGAGTTCCTCTACGTCGAGGACGCCGCCGAGGGCATCGTCCTCGCCGCCGAAAAGCTCGACTCCCCCGAGCCCGTCAACCTCGGCGCAGGTTTCGAGATCGCCATCAAGGACCTTGCCGAGCTCATCGTCCGGCTCACCGGTTTTCAGGGGACCCTCGTCTGGGACACCACCAAGCCCGACGGCCAGCCCCGCCGCTGCCTCGACACCTCGAGGGCCCAGCGCCTCCTCGGCTTCAAGGCGACCACCCTCTTCGAGGAGGGCCTTGCCAAGACCATCGAGTGGTACCGCCGCCAGCGCGCCGCCGCCGTCAATTGACCGCCCCAAGAACAACGGCGCCAGCGAAGCCCCTCGGACCCCGCAGACGCCGTCCCAGATGAACTACCTGGCTGAGATTACGTTTTACTCCCCTTCGCCGGCGCCCTCCTTGTCGCCGTCGTCTTCATCCTCGGACGCCCCGTCCGCGATCTCCGCTTTCACGTGCCCATCGGCGTACCCGGCGACGCGGCGTCCCTTCGTGAACACGCGCTTCTCGCGGATCATCACGGTCGTGGCCGGGTCCTTGACGTCCGCGAGGCTCCCCTTGAGCACAAGCTCGTAGTCAGCATGCGCATCTACGGTCTCCGGCTTGTCCCGGTCCATGAGCTTGGCCTTCGCCTTGTTCTTCGGATGAACGAACACGCCGACGTTGTCAACGTACACCACGGGCGCTACGAGGTCGCTCAGCTTCGCCGGCAGCTCGTCGTCGTTCTCGTTCGCATACATGTGGATGGCCACCGTGAGCTGGTGCACGTTGCTTATCGAAGCCGCGCTCCTCGCCGCTTCCCGGGCCCGCTGAAGCGCCGGCAACATCATCCCGGCGCCAAGCGCCAGCCCGGGCTGGAGCACCGCCTTCGGCGAGTGCGTCCGATAGGTCAGCCCGGACTCGTCGCCTGTGAGCACGACGCCGAAGCCGCTCAGGTGCTCGCCAAGTGACCCGAGCTCCTTGATCAGCCCACCCGCCGCCGGGCCGTGCCGCGGCGCCTTGACCGCCACGAGCGGGAAGAGGAACTCGAACAGGGCCTTCACGTCGAGGTACATCATCGCCGCCCCCTCGGTCGGCAGCCCCGCCATCGCCGCGAGGTAGTCCTTGCTCGTGCCGATGTTCGTGCCCTCGGCCGCCGTATCGAGCATGTCGCGGATCACGCCCGGGTGCGTCGCCACGACGAGAAAGTCGTCCAGAACAGCCACGCCCGGCGTGAGCTGCGGCGACGCCAGCACGGTCGTGATCTCCACGCCCTTGTGCGTGGCCGTCGTCGTCTCCAGCTCCTCGGCAAACGCCTCGAGAAGCTCCATGACGCGCGCGACGAGTTTCTCGACCGTCGCCTTGTCCTTGACCTCGATCATCAGCGCCGCCGGCGGGATGCCGAGCGCTTCGGGGATCTTCGCGCTGAGCGCGATCTCGCCGCCGAAGCCAGCCAGTACGTCCTTCTCGAGCTCCATCCCCAGCAGCGCCTCGAGGTTCTCCACCCCGTCGGTAAACTCCTCGTACGCGAAAAGGTCAAGCTCGTCGCTGACCGCCTTGAGCCCGGCCGCGAACTCCTTGTAGAGCCCCAGCAGGCTGTCAAAGTTGAGCACGTAGTACAGGCCCGCGTCCTCCGGCACGTACTTGATGCTCTTGATCGGCCCGCCGCCACGCACGAACGCGCCGAGAAAACCCGCCGGCGCACCCTCGGTCCCCACCCGCAGCGTCATCGTGCCGCCGGTCGGGCCGACGCCGAGACCAAGGCCCACCGCACGCAGCTTGTCGACGCCAAACACTTCCATCCACGCCGCGGCCTCCTCGTCGCCTTCCTTGAGCGCCTTGCGGATGAACACGCCAGCGTCGAAGTAGATCTGCACGTCGGCGCCGCGCAGCGCCCGGCGCACGTCGGCGTAGCCCGCGCTGGCTCGCAACGTCTTGGGCCCCGGCTTGATGACCCCCTCGAGCACCTCGGGGCGGATCGCCGCCATCAGCACGCCGTCACGCACCGCGAAAATGAGCGGCTCGTCCGGGTCCTCCGGGTCGGGCAGCAGCTTCGTGTACGTCACCCCGCCGCGCGTCAGCTTCTCGGGCTCCGCCCCCTCTTCCTTGAGCAGCGGGTAAATCGTCCCCTCGAGGTACTTCTTCAGGGCCGCCTCGCCCTCGCTCACGTCCGCAAGCAGCACGATCCGAGGCGCGTCGTCTATCTCCTCGGTGCTCGTGATCGCGAACGCGACCTCCCCCGAGAAGATCTCCCCGAGCGGGTCGATAAACCGCCCGTAAAAGTCCTGCATCTTCTTGAACTCGTCCGGGCCAGCGACCCGCTCGAAGAGCCCTAGCTCCTTGAACGCCTTATAGCCCTCCGTCTCCTTGAGCTTCTTGAGAAGGTCCGGCACGTCGCGCACCGACACGTAGAACACCGTCCCCTCCGGCAGGAGCGTGTCGAACGACACCGCCCCCCGTGCCGGGGCTACCGCCAGCATAACAGCCGCACACACAACCAAGCACATCGCTCTCATGGTCTCTCTCCTTATCGAATCGCCTGAAGTTTTCTTCATCCCCAGCACCAACGAGCAATCAGGGGCGCCGGGCTAGTCGCGTTCGTCGCCCAGCCCTTCTTTGAGCGCCTCATCGTCCAGCCGCAGGTCTTCATCGTCCACGCCGAGGTCTTCCTCCTCGATCATATCCTCCTCGAAGTCCTCAATCTCCATCCCCTCATGAAGCTCGATCACCATCTGACTGGTGCGAAACACCCAGAAGGCTCCAAACACCGCGCTCAGCAAACTCGTTGACCCGAGCCCGCCGTTCCTCGAGCGCGAGCTTACGGTGACTCCCTTCTCGTCGCCCGAAACCTTGATGCCCAGGCCTGAGAGGCACTCGCCGAACGCGCCGAGCGCCTTGACCGCGCTCATGGAGCTCCCGGGCTCAGCTTCATCGGGACCCTGCCCCTCGATCGCGGCCACGTGGTTCACCAGGAGCGGGTAGCCGAAGTCGAAGAGGCGCTTGAGGGCCACGTACACCGTGACCGTCGCGTCGCCCGCCAGGCTCGAGACGTAGCGCCGGTAGTCGGCGCTCTGGCCGAGGTCCTTGCCCCCGGCGGCGGTGTCAATCATGTTCTCGACGACGTCCGGGTGCGTGGCAACAACCAGGAAATCGCCCACGATTGCCACGGCCGGCGTCACCTGCGGCACGCCGGGCACGGTCTGGACCTTGACGCCCCCGACCATCTTCGTCTCCGGCGTGATCGTGCCTGCCGTCGCTTCTTTGACCATCTCAAACACGCGAGCCACCATCTTCGCCACCGCGGCCTTGTCCTTGACCTCGATCATGACGGCCGCCGGCGGGATGGTGAGCGCCTCGGGCACCCAGGCCGCCACTGCGACCTCGCCCCCGAACGCGGCCAAGAACTTCTCGTCGAGCCGCAGGTCGAGCACCTCCTCGATCTGCTTGATAGACCTCTCGAAATCAGGACGCGCCCCAACGTGCGCGTGGTGTACGTCGCCTTGGCCCATGGCCTCGTCCCACTTCTGCAGGGCTGAGAGAAACTCTGCGTAGACCTTCTCAAGGGCACCCAGAGAGCAGGCAGCGTAGAACGCCGCATCGTCGGCAACGTACCGCACGCTCTTGAGCGGCGGCGCCTTGCGCGCCAGCACCCCAAAGATGCCGCCCTTGCCACCGTCTACGGCAAGATGAACCGCCGTCGTGCCGCCCTCCGGCGCGAACGTCATGCCCATGCCGACGGCCAGAAAGGCACTGCTATCCAGGCCTGTGATCGCCTCGACGATCGCCCAGTTCTGCTTGAAGTACTCCCCCCATCCGTGCTCGACGGCCTGCTGGCGCGACCTCTCGATCAGCGCCGCGGCGTTCAGATACCCGACAACGTCCGCCGCACCGATCGCCGCCTGCACCTTGACGAAGTGCTGTGCCGCCGCCAACGAGCCCTTCTTGCCGCCCGCGAACGACTTGAGGACCGCTTCGAGCGTGTCCCGCCGCGGGGAAGCCACGAGCACGCCCTGCTTGACACCGAACAGAACCGCGGGCCCAAACCCGTTAGGGTTCGCAAGCTGCGTGACCGAAGTGTCCCCCAGCGTCAGAGCCTCCGGCTCCATACCCCGTTCCTTGAGCACGGGGTAGATGGTCCTCTCAAGGTAGTCCCTCAGCGCGACCTCGGCGCCGGAGACATCGGCCAGAAGCACAAGCGAGGGGCCGTTACCGCCCCCGTCGAGGTCGGTCAGCGCGACCGCCACCTCACCGCGCAGGATTTTGCCAAGCGGCTCGACGTACTTGGCGCGGAAGGCCTGAAACTCCTTGAGCGCTTCCGGCGGAACGACCTTCTCGAGGATTGCCTCCTCCTCGAACACCTTGCACAAGGGGAGCGCTTTCGCCTTCCTGAGACACGCGGGCAGATCGCGCACCGACACATACACAACGGTCCGCTCCGGCAAGATCGTCGCGAAGCTCGCCGTGTCCACCACCAGCCCGGGCCCCGGCCCGGTCTCCGGTGCCGGCCCAAGGGCCAGCGCCATGCACAGCATGGCCACACACGTCATCATGGTCTCGTCCCTCCTCGGTGCGGCCAACGCCGGTGCGCCGGTGCCGCCCCACGTCCTCTCTCACTCGGGCGACCAGAGCTCCCGCAGCCGGAGCGGGGGGAGCTTCGCCGGGTCGAATGTCTCCAGCGCCTCAATGTAGGCCGAGGCCAGCGCCTGCGACTGCTTCGCGATGGCCTCGTAGACGCGCTCGGGCGAACGAAGCACCACGGCGGTGTAATCCGACAGGCCGAAAGGTCTCTCGTCACGCACGCAGCGCGCCGCCAGCCGCGTGAGCCGAACATAGGGCGCCAGCACGAACGGCGGCTGCGCCGACTCGAGATCGTCCAGGATTGCGTCCGCCTCATCGAGCCAGCCGGCGGCGATCAGCGCTTCCGCCTCGTGATAGGCCGCCACTTGCTCGGCCAGCTCGGGCGAGATGCTCGCAGCGAGCCGGCGCTGCATATCGCTGTGCGCGGCCACGATATGCTCGGTGCGTTCACGCAGCCCCAGAACCAGCTTGAGCCTCTGCAGCTCTGCCAGGATCTCGAGCGCCTCCCGGTGCCCCTCCTGCGCGGCAACCGCTTCCGGCCCCGCCTCCGGCTCGACCGCGCGCGGCCGGATGAGGGCCCCCAACACGAGACCCACCACCAGAATCAGACACGCCGCGCCCACCTGCCAGGCAAGACGCGGTACCGGCACCAGGCTGGGCGGCACGCGCAGTGACCGCGGTCTGTCACCACGCGCGGCCCGCTCGCAAACGGCCTCCGTGAACCCGCCAGGAAGCCGCGAGGGCTCCCACGCCCGCGCCGCCGCCAGCGTTTTCCTCATGGCGTCGTAGTCCAGGCTGCACTCCGAGCAGAGATTCAGGTGCGTCTTGAGCACCTCCCGGGTCTGCTCGTCGAGTTCACCGTCCACATAGGCTGTGAGCTGTTTCCTGACTGCCTTACACTTCATCGCCCTATGCCCCCCGCCCGAGGAGCTCTCCGGCGACTGCCCCGAGGCGCTTCCGCAGGTGCCGCATTGCCAAGTGCTTGCGCGAGGCCACGGTCCCGATCGAGCAGCCCAGCACGTCGGAGATCGCCTTGTAGGCAAGCCCCTCGTAAAAGCTCAGCACGAACACCATGCGCAGCTTCTCGGGCAGCTCCACGACCGCGCGTCGCACCCGGTGCTCTAACTCCCGGCGGTTGGCCCACTCCGCCGGCGAGGGTCCGGGGTCGGCCACGGTCTCCGCCGCGAGCGCCGCCGGGTCACCTACCGCCACGCTCGATCCGCTCATCGGCGCGGTGGTCCGACGCCGACGCCGCCATTCCATTCGGCACAGGTTGCTGGCGATCCGGTAGAGCCACGCCGGGAAGCTCCGCCTCGAGTCGAACGTATCCTTGCGCGTGTACACAGCGAGGAACGTCTCCTGCGCCACGTCCTGCGCGAGCGCGAAGTCGTCGGTGAGCCGCCACGCATAGTTGAGCACCTTCGCCCCGTGACGCATCACCAGTTCAGCGAACCCGCCGTCGCGCCCGTTCTGAAAGGCACGCATCAGCTCCTCGTCCGAGGGCGGCGTGCCCACGTCGAGCTCGAGCTGCGAGTTCACACTGTTTCTATGCTCTCGCCCCGTCATTTCTTCACCGGAAAAAGCCCGCCCGCCAACAGACCCGTACACCGCAGGTGTTCTCGTCGAGAAATATGCCCTCCGCTGCCGAAGTCGCTCCCCATGACTATACCCACCCGACCGCGGCCCCGCGAGAAAAATGAAAAAAAGTCTTGCCATCCCTGTCGCCGCGCGCGTATAATGCGCCGGCTTTCGGCGGTAAGAGCAAGCCGATGTGAATAGCCTGTGAGCAACTTGTGGACTCGCCGCGCCGGATGGGTCGCGCGGCGGTCCAATAGCCAGTGTCCCGGCCCTGTGCAGAAGGGCCACAGCCCGGCAGCGACGGGCTGCGCCGCACCGCCAAGTGCTTCCGCTGCTGCCGGGAGTCCGCACCTGAAGTGGGAACATCTGCTGCCGCCTTGTGAAAGGCTGGGTTGTGTGTGTCGGGGAGGAGGCCCCTTCGGGCGCTTCCCTCGGCCCCGAGGTCCCGGAGACCGTGGGGCCATGCTCAAGGTCATCACCACCTTGAACTTGTGGCTGCCGCCCGCCACGGAAAGGAGATGACGGTGGACTTGCGCGCGCTCTGGGAACGCGTCCTGAACGAGATCAAGAACGGCGTCAACGCCCAGACCTTTGAACGCTGGTTTGGCCAGTGCGTCCCGACGCGCCTCAGCGCCGACCGATTGACCGTTGAGGTGCCGAACATCTTCGTCCGCAACTGGATCACCGATCACTACGGCGACGACATCGCCCGGGCTCTCAAACGTCACCGACCGGACCAGCCGCCGCGGCTCGAGTTGACGATCAACGAACACCTCGAGCGCCGCGCGCCCGGGCGCGACGCAACGCAAGCCGCCGACGCCGCGCCCAAGACCCCGAAAGGCCGCACGCGCGTCGATCGAAACAACGGCAACTCGTTCAACCCGAAGTACACGTTCGACAACTTCGTCGAGGGCGCCTGCAACCGATTTGCGCGCGCCGGCTGCCTGGCCGTCGCCCAGGCACCGGCCAGGGCCTACAACCCGTTGTTCATCTACGGCGGCACGGGCCTCGGGAAAACGCACCTGATGCACGCCATCGCTCAGTACATGCTTGCCCGCAAGCCCACGGCGCGCATCACCTATACCTCGAGCGAGTACTTCACCAATCACCTCATCACCAGCCTGCAGAACCGCAGCATGAACCAGTTCCGCCGCCACTACCGCACGATGGATGCACTGCTCATCGACGACATCCAGTTCCTGTGCGGCAAGGAGCAGACCCAGGAGGAGTTCTTCCACACCTTCAACACGCTCTTCGATGCGAGCAGCCAGATCATCGTCTCGTGTGACCGCTCGCCGGCTGAACTCAACCAGATGGAGCTGCGGTTGATCTCGCGCTTCGAGTGGGGTCTGGTCGTGGACCTGCAACTGCCCGACTTCGAGACCCGCGTGGCCATTGTGCGCAAGAAGGCCGAGTGCGAGGGGATCTCCATCCCCGACGACGTCGCCTATTTCCTGGCCGACCGGGTCCGCATGAACGTCCGCCAGCTTGAGGGCGCTTTGATCCGCGTGGCCTCGTATGCGTCGCTGCTCTCGCTGCCGATCACCATCGCGGCCTGCACCAGCGTTCTCGCCGACGTGCTGGTGGCCGAGCAACAGTCGCGGATCACCCCTGACGAGATCCAGCGCCGCGTCGCCGAGCACTTCGACATTCGCGTCGCCGACATGAAAAGCTCGCGCCGCCCGAAGTCCATTGCCTTTCCCCGCCAGGTCGCCATGTACCTGACCCGAGAGCTAACGGCATACACGCTCCAGGCAATCGGCGAAGCGTTTGGCGGCAAGGACCACTCGACCATCATCCACGGCCACCGCCTCATCAAGAAGCGGCTTGACCAGGACTCCAAGCTCCGGCTGACCGTCGCGGCCCTCTCAAGGAGCCTCCAGAAGTAGCGGCCTGTGAAAAATTCTGTTGGTTCACCGTGCACACGGTGTTACTATGCGCCCCCAAGATAGGTAGTGTGGACAACCGCCAGCTCATCCACACAAACTGCACCGCTCATTCAGAGTACAGTGGTCAGGGAAGCGCTTCTGGACGATTCACATGTCCACACATCCTACGACGATGACTTAAGTATATATACAGCAATCATAGTTTAGGACGTGTGTGGGTAGACCTGCAGGAGGAGGCATGAAAGCATCCGCGCAGACCAAGGACATTCTCGAAGCGGTCCAGAGGGTCCAGACCGTCGTCAGCAGTAAGAGCACACTGTCTATCTTGTCGAACGTGCTCGTTGAGACCGTGGAGAACACCCTTGTTTTCACTGCGACAGATCTGCAGGTGGGCATCCGCTGCAAAGCCGAGGCGCGCGTGAAGCAACAGGGTGCCTCGACAATCCCGGCCAAGACCCTGTTTGCCATCCTGCGCGAGCTGCCCGAGGGTGACGTGCAGGTAGAGATCGACGAGAAGGACACAACGTCCATCACGTGTGGTGAGTCATACTTCCGTATCCTGGGTATCTCACGCGATGAGTTCCCAAAACTGCCGGAGTTCGTTGAGAAGGAATCATTCACACTCAGCCACTTGCTGCTCAAGGGAATGCTGCGTAAGACGGCGTACGCGATTTCCCGCGAGGATAATCGCTACGCGCTGATGGGGATGTATTTCATCATTGCCAACCACTCGCTGACGCTCGTGTCAACGGACGGGCGGCGCCTTTCGAAGATCTCGGCAGACCTCGGGTCGGGCGTCAAGCTCAAGCGTGACTTTATCGTGCCGCTCAAGGCGGTCGACGAATTGCAGCGGATGCTTGGCGACGACGGTGATGTCCGTGTCTTCTTGGCAAAGAACCAGGTTGCCTTCCAGCTCGACGGCGTGCTCCTTGTCTCGCGGCTCATCGATGGGACATTCCCGGACTACGAGCGTGTGATTCCGGAGAGTTCGACACAGAAGGTTGAGCTCGACCGGCGTGAGTTCTTCCATATGGTGCGGCGTGCGGCGCTGCTCGCCACGGATCAGGCAAACCTTGTGCGCCTCAGCTTCAGCAGCGGCCAGCTTGTTATGACCTCCAGTTCGCCGGAAATCGGTGAGGCGCGCGTGACCATGCCGGCCAAGTACGGCGGTAAGGAACTGGAGATTGCCTTCAACCCCGATTTCCTCAAGGATGTGCTCGGCTCTATGGATGAGGAGGTCGTCACGCTTGAGTTGAGTGATTCGTTGAGCCCGGGCGTGGTTCGGGGCGAGGGCACCTTCCTGCACGTGATTATGCCCATGCGCCTGCAGGACACGGAGTAGACCCCCGCAAGGCGCCGAGCAGCTGGTGCGTTGTGGCTTAAGCGAGTCGAGCTGCACGATTTCCCTGGCTACCCCCGGGCGGACGTTCGTTTCTCTCCAGCTGCGGACTTTCTTGACGGCCCTCACACGGCGGCCGTAGCAGGCTGACCGTCCTGCGGCAGTCGTGGCGAAATCGGCGGCGGGGGAACGCTTTCTTGAAACGGCCCCACGACGAGAAAACGCTTGACGCGTTTGATCGCGAACCCATAGAATATGGCGTCGGTATCGCCGCGTCACGGGCGGCGGTAATCCGGCGCATCGGGCTGCTCGGGCGCCTGTTGCCGTGCACGGTTGTGGACAGCGCCGGGGAGCCCTCTGCCGAGCAGCCGACCCAGATTACCGGCCTCGACCGGCACACGGTGGCCTCGAGGCCGCAGGAGGTGCGGGACGATGAAAGCAGCGCTCAAAGCGGCGTGGCTTCGTCGAGTGGGAGTAGTGCTCGTAGCCGTCGCCTTGACGCCGGGGTGTGGCAAGAAAGAGAGGGCGGTGGACCAAAGCACGCCGCAAGAAGCGTGCAGAGCAGCCAATAAGGCGTTGCTCCGACTCGACGAGGAGACGCTTCTACAGTGTGTTACCGGGACGGAGCAAGAACTTGGTGCGGTGCGCGCCTTCGTGCGTTTCGCGCGTGCGGGTCAGGAGTTCCGAGAGGCGTTCGTCGAGGAATACGGGGCGCGCGCCTGGGAGGAGTTTCAAGATGCCGAGGGAGCGCAGATTACGCTGACCTTTGAGGGCGATCCGGCGGAAGTGGACCGCAAGATCGCGGCCGCTGAGTTCGACGTCCAAGGCGATATCTGCACGTGCCGCTATCAAGGCGAGGCGATCAAGCTGACGCGCAAGAATGGCAAGTGGTATTTCCAGGCGGGCGATATCGTGCCGGTCGATGTCGGCAAGACGGAGCAGCTTATGGCCATTGCCGGCGTGATTCGCAAGTACAAGGCCAGGATCGGCAACCCCGGCGTCACTGCAGAGCAGTTAGATCAGGAGATGGGCGTGGAGCTTGTGGAGTTGCTTGTGGAAGGCGACTTGTAGCGAGGTCGAGGTCGAGGTCGAGGTTGAAGGTGAAGCAGGAGAGAGGGCATGCCTCGTGGTAAGACACACGCCGTGGGCGAGCTCATCGGCGGCGTGGTACGCGGCTGGGAGCGCCGTGCCGGCGGGCCGATCCAGAGGGTCATTTTGTGCTGGCCCGACGTCGTCGGTGAGGTCATCGCCCGGAGCACGCGGCCGCTTGAGACCGAGGGCAAGACGCTTGTCGTCGAGGTGCGTGACGCCGTGTGGCGCGATCAACTGTCGCGTTTCTACAAGGCGAGGATCCTGCGCAAGCTCAACGCGCGGCTGGGTGGCAGCATCATTCAGGATATCCGATTCCGCGTCGCGCGCGACGCGGCACAGCGGGAGAACGACTAGATGGCCAAGGCGAAGAGGGAGGCGCAGAAAAAGGCCGCTCGCAAGGCGAAGCCGGGCACGAAGGAGAGCCGGTCGAAGGTCGGGGCTACCAAGGCGCCGCGGCCAAAGGCGCCGCGGCCAAAGGCGCCGTCGGCGAAAGCGAAGGCCAAGAAGGCAAGGTCTGCAAAGGCGAAGCCTCGGCGCGCAGCGCCGGCAGAGACGGAAGTTACGAAGGCCCCCGTTGAGAAAGCGGCGCCTTCTCGTCCCAAAGCGCCGAAGACGGAGAAGGCCTACACCGCCACGAGTATCCAGGTCCTCGAGGGGATTGAGCACGTCCGCAAGCGGCCCGAGATGTACGTGAGCGACACGGGCGTCGCGGGCCTCCATCACCTCGTGCGCGAGGTGGTGGATAACGCAATAGACGAGGCGATGGCCGGCTTCTGCGACCGCGTTGACGTGCGCATCCATGCCGACAACAGCGTCAGCGTCCACGACAATGGCCGTGGCATTCCCGTGGACACGCACGAGACCGTGAAGAAGCCGGCGATCGAGGTGGTGCTGACCATGCTGCACGCCGGCGGCAAGTTCGACCACGAGTCGTACAAGATGAGCGCCGGCCTCCACGGCGTGGGTGTCTCGTGCGTCAACGCGCTGAGCGAGTGGCTCGAGGCCGAGGTCTCCGTCGGCGGCCAGGTGTACAAGATGCGCTTCGAGCGGGGTCGGACGGTGTCGCCGCTCGAGGAGATCGGCAAGCGCAAGCGCAGCGGGACCAAGATCACGTTCCGGCCCGATCCGGAGATCTTCGGCGAGCACACGTTCAGTTTCGAGACGCTCGCGGGCCGGCTGCGCGAGCTCGCGTTCCTCAACGCGGGGGTTACGATCACGGTCAAGGACGAGCGCGCCGACCGCGACGACAGCTTCCATTACACCGGCGGGCTCGTGAGCTTCGTCGGCCACCTCAACCAGAACCGCGACGTGCTGCATCGCAAGCCCATCTACCTCAAGAGTGAGCGCGAGGACGTCGAGGTTGAGCTCGCGATGCAGTTCACCGACGGCTATCAGGAAACGATCTACTCGTTCGTCAACAACATCCGCACCGTCTTCGGCGGCAGCCACGAGAGCGGCTTCAAGAGCGCGCTCACCCGGACGATCAACTACTACATCCGCACCCACGCCAAGGCGGGTAAGAACGACAAGATCTCGCTCACCGGCGACGACGTGCGCGAGGGCCTCGCCGCCGTGCTGAGCGTGCGCCTGCGTGACCCCAAGTTCGAGAGCCAGACGAAGATCCGCCTCACCAACCCCGAGGTCGAGGGCATCGTCCAACAGATCGTCAACGACGGGCTCGGCGCCTTCCTCGAGGAGAACCCGCCCATCGGCCGGCGCATCGTCGAGAAGGCCATCGTCGCCGCGCGCGCGCGCGAGGCCGCGCGCAAGGCGCGTGACCTCACGCGACGCAAGGGCGCGCTCGAGAGCGGCGGCCTGCCGGGCAAGCTGGCCGACTGCGCTGAGAAAGACCCGGCGCTGTGTGAGCTGTACCTCGTCGAGGGCGACAGCGCCGGCGGCTCGGCCAAGATGGGGCGCGACCGGCGGTTCCAGGCCATCCTGCCGATCCGCGGCAAGCTGCTCAACGTCGAGAAGGCGCAGATCGACAAGGTGCTCCGGAACGAAGAGATCCGCACCATGATCATGGCCATCGGCGCCGGCATCGGCAGCGACGAGTTCGACGTGGCGAAGCTCCGCTACCACCGCATCATCATCATGACCGACGCCGACGTGGACGGCCTGCACATCCGCGCCCTGCTCCTGACGTTTTTCTTCCGGCAGATGAAGCCCCTCGTTGACCAGGGCCACATCTACATCGCGAAGCCCCCGCTCTATCGCGTCAAGGGCAAGAAGAAGGAGCAGTACATCGAGAACGAGCGCGAGATGGACACCTTCCTCCTGGAAAACGGCGCCACGGGCCTCGAGCTGCGCACCGCGGGCAAGGGCGCGAAGACGTTTAGCGACGCGCAGTTCGCGCGCATCCTCGAGCTGCTTGTCGAGATCGAGCACCTGCTGCTGCTCGTCGCCCGCAAGGGCATTGACGTGCACGACTACCTCGCCGGGCGCGACAAGGAGGGCCGGCTGCCGCTGTACCTTGTCAAGGTCAATGGCGACCGGCGCTTCCTCACGAGCGACCGCGAGCTCGCCGAGCTGAGCAAGGCTGAGGAGAAACTGCGCGGTCGCCAACTCGAGCTCTACGAGGAGGAGCAGGAGGAGGAAGAGGGTGGCATCAAGATCGTCGCCGACCTCTTTGAGTCGCGCGAGCTGCAGAAAAAGATCGCCGCGCTTGAGAAGCGCGGCCTGGCCTTCAAGCATTACTACGCTGAAGGCGGGGAGGGGGAGCGGAAGCCGCGCTACAAGCTCGCCGACGGCGAGAACATCGTCGACCTCGGCTCGCTGCGCGAGCTCGTGGACGCGGTGCGTGCGCTGGGGCGCAAGGGCATCACGATCCAGCGCTTCAAAGGCCTCGGCGAGATGAGCGAGCGGCAGCTCTGGGAAACCACGATGGATCCCGACGCCCGTACCATCCTGCAGGTCACGCTTGAGGACGCCGTCGCCGCCGACCAGATCTTCACCGTCCTGATGGGCACCCACGTGGACCAGCGCAAGGCGTTCATCGAAAAACACGCGCTTAGTGTCACCAACTTGGATATCTAGGCGTTCTTTGCGCCTTTGCGCCTTTGCGTGAGAAAGTTCCTATGACGGCATCGCGTCGAGCCAGAATCCTTGTCCCCCTCGGCCTCGAGCTCGCCTTCGCCCTCGCCGTGTTCGCCGCCATCCGCGCCACCGACGGCGGCCGCTACGGCCTCGGCGCGAAGGCCGCCCTCATTCGGCTCGGTCATCGGTATGGACACGCCAACACCTTGCTCGGCACGTGCCGGGAGGTGATAGGCGCGTACCCCGGGATCGAGGGGGAGCCGGTCTTCGCCGACGAGTGCCGAATGCGCACCTATTACTTTCTGCTCAAGCAGCCTGGCAGGGGCGCCGGTGCCGGCAACGATGCCGGCGTCCTTGAACTCTACGGGCACACCAGGATTTTCTTCATCTGGACCGAGTACCGGCGCGCCATGAAGGTCGAAGGCGTCGGCGGGCCTTACGAGAAGGACTGGCACTTCTGCGGGCATTGGCCACCTCCAGGGTACGTGGCGCAGGCGAGAACGTTTTCCAATGGGTCCTACTTCTATTACCCGCCCTGGGGCCGCTACATCGAGCTGGTGCACCGGCGCGGGCCGGATGGCAAACGCTACTGTGTGATCGTTCACTATGGCTGGCGCGATGCGCGCATCGAGACGTGGCTGGATCCGGATGACTACTGCATTCACGCCATCGTGCGGCCCGGGACGGAGAACCGGGTTGAGAAGCCGGTGACGGAACTCTTCGAGGGCGTCGTCTTTGACGCCCCGGTTGACGACGCGATTTTCGACATCGATGGCGACGGCTTTGAGAGACTGAAGCAATGGATAGCCGAGCGCGAGAGCGCGCGTACAAACTAGTCCTCGCCCTCGTCGTCACGTTCGGCCTGGCGGCGCTGCCGATTTATTGGACGACGCGGCTGTGGGGCTTCGACAGGCTGGTGGGGCCGCGCAACGCGCACGCCTACATGCTGCTCGTCGCCGGGATCGCGCTGACGTGCTACAACCCGGCGGCCTTCGGCGTTGCGCTCGGCCGGCACAAGCGTGCATGGTGGCTCTACGCTCTCGGATTCGGCTTCCTCGTCGTGTACGTGCCCGCTTTCAAGCTGATGGACCCTTTCTACCAGCCCCGGCCCGGCTGGATCGGCCTGTTCACCATCGGGCCGCTTGCCGAGGAGCTCATCTTCCGCGGCTTCCTCTTCGCCGTCCTCGTGGACCTCGCGGGCGACCGCTACGACCCGAAGAAGCTGCTCACTGCGCCCGTCATCTGGAACGGCGTGCTGTTCGGCCTGTGGCACCTCGGCCCGCTGTACAAGGCCGCGATCGAGGGCGTCACCGCCGAGTTGTGGCAGGTCCCCGTCCGCGTCGTCGTCACCGGCCTCGGCGGCCTCTATCTCGCGGCGCTGCGCGAGAAGACCGGCTCCATCCTCGGCCCTACCCTCCTCCACATGCTCTTCAACCTGCTCGCCGGCTGGTAGGAGGATCTCTCGCAGAGACGCAGAGCCCGCGGAGATGGGGTATGAGGTTTTTCCTCTGCGGGCTCCGCGTCTCTGCGAGAGACTCCTTTCCTGCCTGTGCAAATCGGTGCTGCGCTGCTACAATTCTCCCATGGAGCCGGAAGCCCCCAAGCCGAGGAAACCCCGCCGCTGGGTCAAGTCGCTCATCGTCCTCCTCATCGGCCTCGCCTACCTCGGCGGCGTCTATGTGCTGGTTCCTGAATTGCGGATCAGCTCGAGGCATCGCTACGAGCCGCCCGATCGAAGCTCAGAAGGCGGCGTGGACGAGCACAGGGCGGCCTTTGACCGCGTTCGCGAGCGTCTCGCCCGGGGTGGTGCCCGGTTCGAGCGACTGCGTGTCTCGGCCAAGCTGACGTGGCTCGATGCCGAGGGAGAAGAATGGCGCGTGGCCGACGCAACCCTTGTTCTTGAGAGGCCTGATAAGATGAGATTCCTCATTGAGAGCGGGGACTGGTTGGATGTGTGCATTCGAAACGGCGCCCGTGTTTGGGTCTTCAGCTCCGATGCGACAGGCGTCTCCTTGAGAGCGCATGCGGCCGACGCGAATGCCTGGTGGTGCCTGCTGGACGCGCTCCGGATTCGAGGGTCTGTCGTTTTTGCCCCGGCCTTTGAAAGTATGTTCCCTTTACTCGGACTGCGCGGCGTGGTCGTCTTCTATCCGTATGTCTGTCCGCAGGCCTTGGGCGATGTGTGGCGGGAGCCGATCCTCGGTGGGACGCCCCGAGTGAGTGCCAGCCGGGAAGAGATGCTCGACGGGCGGCACTGTGAGGTCGTGCGGGTTGAGTCCGCCACCTACACGTGCGATCTCTGGGTTGTGAAGGGCGAAGACCTGCTTCTCAAGACCGAGTATTACTGGCACCTCGGGCGCGCAACAGACAGCCGCCGCCCCGTACGGAAGTTGGCTGGGATCAGATGCGTCCTGACGGATCTAGAGGACGATCCAGTCCTCGATGAGGCACTCTTTGACGCTCTTCCGACCGCCCGGGAGTTTTCTGAGCGGGCGTTGAAGCGAGTGGTTGAAGACCTGGAAGAACCGGCCGCGGAAGAGGCGGGCTCCGGTGCGGAGCGAGAGCCCGACGATTCGCTTGAAGAAGTCTGGACGGAGGACAGGGAGTGATGAGCACGGACGCGCTTGCTCGGCCGGGCCTCATTTCTCCTCGCTATCGGTTGTACGGGTGGGTCCTGCTGCTCATCGTGTGTACCCCTGGCTTGCCGCACCTCTTCTGGGAGTTCCGACACATCGGCCTGTGGCCTCCGGTCCCAACGTGGCTTATGACATGTCTGTTTGTTTTGCTCATCACATTCTGGTCGCCCGACGCCTTTGGCTTGCGGTCGGGCAACCACCGCAAGGTGTGGTGGATATACGTGCTCTCGGCGCTCTTTTGGCTCGCGTACGTGTTCCTTGGCCGTTCGTTGATCCCCGGCGAGCTCCAGGAAGGGCTTGGCTCCCCGGACGCCTACCTGGTTGCGCCGTTCCGGGAGGAATTACTGTTCCGCGGCTTCATGTACGGCGTGCTCGTGGACATGTACCCATCGAGCGAGGCCTCACGGAAGTGGATCTCAAGGCCCGTGCTGTTCACGGCAATCCTTTTCGGCCTATGGCACCTGGGCTGGATCGGTTCCATCGGCTGGGGCTGGGGTCTGGCTCAGGTCGGCGGCACTTTCCTTGCCGGGCTCGTGATGGGCTACGTGCGGCGTCGGAGCGGCAGCGTCCTCGGGCCGTTCATAATGCACGCCGTCGGCAACTTCATCGTCGGCCTGTAGGAAGGCCTCTCGCAGAGACGCAAAGAACGCAGAGGTGCGGTTTCAGCTTCTTCCTCTGCGTTCTTTGCGTCTCTGCGAGAGATGATTCCTCTCTGTACCTCATCTGTGAAATCTGTGGCTTATTTCTCCTCGACGCGCCGTGACTCGTAGAGGTCTGGGTCCGGCCCGCGCTTGGTGAACAGGCCGCGGACGGCGTAGAGCAGCGCGGCCACGCCGCAGCCGTCGCCCACGACCAGCAGCGGCCACCAGTACGTGAGGTCCGCCTCCGTCTTCATGCCCGTCGTCGGGAACCCGTTCGTGAAGAACGACACGAAGATGAGCGTGAACCCGCCCAGCAACAGTACCCAGAACCACAGGCCGAACCTGACCCGGTGCCCCTCGTTCTCGCAGTGCAGGAACAGCACGCCCGCCGTCGTCATGAGCACCGCCACGCTTACCGGCGCGTACACCGGGCCCGTCATCTGGCCCGGGATCAGGAACAGCACGTCCCACGTGCCGAGCGAGGCCGGCCACGCGATGAACACCTTGAGCCACACGTAGTAGAAGATGTCCCAGACGCCGAACGCGATCAGCACCGCCGCCCACCACTGCGCCCGCGTGCGCGCCACCGCAAACGCCAGCCCGAGGAACATCACCATCGTCGCCAGTTCGCGCCCGACCTCGATCCTCAGGAGCTGCCGCGTCTCTGCGCTGAGTGCTCCGGTCCAGAGCGGTGGGAAGAGCGAGTCGCCGATCTCCCAGACGGCGCGCAGGTACACGACGACGGCCGACTCGAGGTAGGCCATCGCCACGGCGAAGAGCGCCACCGGCCACACCTGACGAATGAGCTTTTGCACGGAAGGTTTCATGTCGCGGTTGCCCCTTGCGTTCCCTTGCCTGGCACCGTTACACCTTCCAACGCAGTCTGGCCGGGACGGTTTCGCTTTTCAACACCCTTCCCAAGGGCCTTCTCGAGAATCCGCTCCCCTACCCCCGGGCAAAGCAAGGCCCCGGGCGCCCGCCCGGGGCCGCTTCATGAAGCTCTATCTTAGAGCCATGGCTCGTTCTGTCTATCCAGGCAGATGACGAAGGCGTACCCGGCTACTCGTCTCCGTTGTCGCCTCCGTCTTCGCCGCCGTTGTCCTTCTTCGGCTCCTCGCCATTCTTCTTCTCGCCGCAGCCGCCGATCGTCACAACACCGATGAAGGCGCCCAGACAGAGCAGAATCAGAAGTCTCTTCAACATCTCGTCCTCACCTCCTCTCCTGACAGTTCTAACTCGGGTCTCAAAAGCTCGTTCAAGAAGCTCGGGGGCCGAGCCCCGTCAATCGTCCGATTCAAGTCCCTTGCTGTCAAGGTAAATAGCGGTGATGCCTCGACGTTGGCGAGAACTCTAGCAACGCCCCTCCGACGCCGCAAGGTCTTTTTTTCGGTGCTCCGGGCCGGCCCAGCGGGCCAACTCTCGATGCCGCCACGATGGGATAACGCCCTTGCGGACAAGGTGCTTGACTTTGCGCCGGACCCGCGGCTAGGTTTCCTCCTCACTCATACTGTCTGAGCAACCACAGGCGCGACGATGACAGACTTCACACTGGCTGTCAACCTCTGTTTTGTGCGCAAGCGCTGGACCGATCCGGCCGACTGGGCACGCCTCGTCCACGACGAGCTCGGCCTGGACGTCGTCGAGTTCTGCTCCGATCTGCTCGATCCTTTGCTGGTGAGCGAGCCGGCGCGCACGCGCCTGGCCCACGAGACCCGCGCCGCCTTCGGCGAGGCCGGTGTCGCCATCAACGATTACTACACGGGCGTCATCACCCACTGCCTCAACCTGCTCAGCCACCCCGAGGAGGCGCTGCGCGCCGACGGCATGCGCTGGTGTACGGCGGCGGCCGATCTCGCCCTGGAGCTGGGCACCCGGATGATCGGCGGGCATTTCGACACGATCCCCGTGCCGGACTGGTCGGACCCGGTGCGCAACGCGGCCGCCGTGGATCGGCTCGTCGCCTCGATGCAGGCCGTCGCCCGCTACGGCGCGGCGCGCGGCCTCGAGGCCGTGCTCTGGGAGCAGATGTACACGCCGAGCGAGGTACCCCACACGATCGACGAGGCGCGCGAGCTCCACGCGCGTGTCAATGACGGCGCCGCCCTGCCGGTGCATCTCACCCTCGACGTCGGCCACGCCTGCAACTTGCACTACCCGCACGCCGAGCGTGACCGCGACCCCTACGCGTGGCTCGAGACCCTTGCACACGTCTCGCCCGTTATCCACATCCAGCAGACCGACGGCACGTCGAGCCACCATTGGCCTTTCACCGACGAGTACAATGCCCGCGGCATCATCGAGGCCGAGCGCGTCCTCGAGGCCGTCGAGCGCAGCGGCTCGGCCGCCAACACGCTCACCTTCGAGATCTTCCACTCGCTCGGCCAGACCGAGCAGACGGTGCTCGACGACCACAAACGCTCCGTCGAGTACTGGCGTCGCGCCCTCGCCCGCTGGTGAGGAGTATGTCACGCAAAGGCGCCAAGACCGCAAAGAAGAAGAGAACTTTGCGCCCTTTGCGCCTTTGCGTGAGACAGTTCCTAGAAGAGTGCCAGGAACGGGGTGGGCAACGCGGCGACGAACCGCAGCGCCATCGTCGAGAGCAGCCCCTTCCGGACGAAGAAGAGCGCGTACCCGATCGCCAGCACGAGCTTGACGGCGATGATGGCGGCAAACTGCCACGGCGGCACGCTCACGTCCGAGTGCGCGGCGAACCGCAGCATCGCGTTGGCTCCCACCACCACGTTGAACAGCGCTGAAGTCAGTACGCTCGGCCAGATCCTGCGCGAGAGCCGGAAGGCGATCGCGAAGATGCCCCACCGGCAGATGACTTCCTCGAACGATGCAACGAACACCGGCTGAAACAGGTTGCGCCTGCCGAGCAGCGGCTTGTACAGCGTCGGCTCGAGCACGACAAAGGTCAGCACGGCCAGCGCGGCGCCCACCGGCACGATGAGGACGAGATCGCGCTTGAGCCGCCGCCACGTGCCGAACCCGGCGAGGCGCCCTCCCCTCGCCCACGCAAAGCCCGCCGTCGCCGAGATGAACAGCGCCACAAATATGCCGAGCACGTCGAGGGCAAACCGCGGCGCCGGACTCGCGCCACCGAGTTGCGCCTCGACGAATTCGCCCCGTACGACGAGGTACTCGTACGCGAGGTAGACGGCGGTCGCCAGCGTCGCCACGAGCGCGAGCCGCAGCCCGCGCACAACGTTCTCCTCTTTGACAAAGTCCCGCACGCGTCGCCCCCTACGGTTCGATGACGACCTCGTTGCCGAGGCTCAGCAGCAGGAAGAGCTCCTCGATGTCCTTGTTCGACAGCGCCACGCACCCGGCGGTCCAGTCGGTCCCCGTGCCGGCGCCGTGCAGGCCGATCTCGCCGCCGAGCCGCGTGTCCCACGGCGGGCGGGCGCGCGCGGCGGCGGCCGCAACGATCGCCTCGTGCTGTGCGCGCGTGATCTGCCCGGCGCGCAGGCCGCGGTCGGCGTCGGCCTCGTTCGGGTAGCTCAGGCCCAGGAAGAGGTGGTACCGGCTGCGCTCGTTCTTCGTGCACACGTAGTAGGCCCCCTCGGGCGTGCAGCCGTCGCCTTCCTTGCGCTTGGGGTCGGTCGGGTTGGTGCCGAGCGCGATCCGATAGGCCTTGGCAAGCCGGTCGCCGTCGAAGAGCTCGAGCCTGCGCGCGGCCTTGTGCACGACGACGCGCGCGCGCTCGAGCGGAAAGGCCCCGCCGTCGGCCCGCGCGACCGCCTCGGCCCGGTCTCGCACCGCCTGCGACGGCAGCCAGGGGCGGCGCAGCCACGGATGGTACAGCCACAACAGGGCACACACCCCGAGGAGAACCACGGCCACACTGGCGAACCACACAATGCTCATCGCGGGCAGGCGTCGCTTTCTCGTCGAGAACATCGGACGAGTCTCCCACTCGCGGCCGTCGGCGTCAATACAAAAGCCTTGCCGCGGCAACTCTCCTGGCCCAAAATGGGTTATAGGAAGTGGAGGCGATGACCGTGCGCGAACGCGGCGTGGTGATAGAGGTCAAGGATGGCCGGGCGCTCGTCGAGGTGACGCCGGCCGAGGGATGCGGCAAGGGCTGCTCGTGCAGCGCGGTCGAGGGCAACGCGGGCCTGCGGCGCGTCGAGCTCGATGCGCCCGAGGGTCTCCGCCCCGGCTCGGTGGTCACGCTCGAGGTGAGCTCCGGCCACGTCGTCGCCTCGAGCGCCGTGGTCTTCCTGGTGCCGCCGGCGTTCTTTGTCCTGGGCGCGGTGGCGAGCAAGCCGCTGCTTGCGGCCACGGGCATCGGCATGAATCCCGACCTCGGCATGATGCTCTTTGGCGCCGTGGCGTTCCTGGTCGGGCTGGCGGGGGCGCTGGTCTTCTCGAGGCGCGGGGCGAAACGCAACTGGCTCCAGCCGCGCATCGTCGAGGTGCTTGAGCGCACGTCCTGAACGGCTTTTCACGACAGAGGGGAACGGGGAATGCGCCGACGGCTCTGGTGGGTACCGGCGGGCATCGTCTTGCTTGCGCTCGGGCTGGGCTGTGGCGGCGCGCGGGCGCCGGACGAGCACGCTGAGGCGGAAGAAGAACCTGAAGGCAACCGTGTTCAGGAGAGCCAGCCGTACGCGTGGGGATCGGGCCCGGTCTGCATTGACCCGGGCCACGGCGGGCGCGACACCGGGACCGTCGGCAGCGACGGCGCCGTAGAGAAAGAGATCGCGCTCGACGTCGCGCGCCGCGTCCAGCAGGGGCTCGAAGCCGCCGGCGCCCCCGTGGTCATGACGCGCACCGACGACGTCTTCGTGACGCTGGCGCGCCGGGCGGCGATCTGCAACGAGGCGCACGCGGGCCTCTTTGTCAGCATCCATGTCAACGGCTACCACACGCCGGACGCGCACGGCTTCGAGGTGTACTACTTGGGTGACGGCTCGTTGCCCGAAGCAGGCCGGGCCGCCGAGGCCGTCCGGCGCGCGCTGGGCGAGACGCTCGATACGCGTGACCGCGGCGTGCGCCAGGCCGACTTCTCGGTGCTCTCGGCCACGCACTGTCCCGCCGTCCTCGTCGAGGTCGGGTATCTGTCGAACCCCGACGAGCGCGACCAGCTCATGCGCGACGCCTACCGGCAAGCGATTGCCGACGCGATCGTGGCCGGCATCCTCGCGTTCGGCACGGACACCGGGGGGACCCCGCACGAGGAGCAGCCATGAGCGGCAACGCGAGGCCCATCGGCATCTTCGATTCCGGCCTCGGGGGCCTGACGGTTTTTCGGGCGATTCGCGAGCAGATGCCGGACGAGTCGTTGGTCTATTTCGGCGATACCGCACGCGTGCCCTACGGGACCAAGTCGGCCGAGACGGTGACGCGCTTCTCGCGCGAGATCATCGAGTTCCTCGTCGGGTGCGACGTCAAGGCCGTGGTGGCGGCGTGCAACTCGGCCTCGGCCTTGGCGCTGCGCGCGCTTCAGGCGGCGTACCCGCTGCCGATCGTCGGCGTGATCCAGCCGGGCGCCGCGCTCGCTGTCGCGCTGTCCACGTCGCGGCGTATCGGCGTGATCGGCACGCGCGCCACGATCAACAGCGGCGCCTACGAGCGGGCGATCGCCGCGCGCGAGCCGGGCGCGACCGTGCTGGGGCGCGCGTGCCCACTCTTCGTCAGCCTCGTCGAGGAAGGCTGGACGGACACCCCCGCCACGCGCCTGATCGCCGAGACGTATCTGGCGCCGCTGCGCGGCCGGGTGGATGTCGTTGTGCTCGGCTGCACGCATTACCCGTTGCTCAAACCGCTCATCGCCGAGCTGATGGGGCCCGAGACGGCCCTGGTGGACTCGGCCGAGAGCTGCGCACACGAACTCGCGCGCGTGCTCGACGAGCACGAGCTTCGCGCGCCCCCGCACGCCGGGGCCGGGGAGCGTTTCTACGTCTCCGACGCGCCGGAGATGTTTGCCGAACTCGGCGCGCGTTTCCTCGGGCGGCCGGTGGACGGCGTGCGGCGCGTGCCCGAGCCGGCCGGGGCGCAGGAATAGGAGGCCGCATGTACGCGATCACCGTGCGCGCGCGCTTCAAGGCCACCCACAGCGTGCAGATCGGCACCCGCCCGCGCGAGGCCCCCCACAGCCACGACTGGCTCGTCGAGGTGGAGGTCGGCGCGCACGAGCTCGACGGCGACGGCCTTGTCATGGACTTCCACGCGCTCGAGCGACTCCTGGAGGAGTGCCTCAGCGACTTCCAGGGCGCGCTGCTCGATGAGCTTGGCGATTTCGCGCCGTCGAGCCCGACGGCCGAGAACGTCGCCCGCGCCGTCTTTAGCCGGCTCCAGGCGCGGCTGCCCGACGAGCGCTGCGCCCTCGTGCGCGTGACTGTCTGGGAGACCGAAAGCTGCGGCGCGACGTATCGCCCCGACCGGCGCGCCTAGAGGCCGCAGCGGCGGCGGTACGCGGTGAGCGTGTTACGCATGAGCATCGCGATGGTCATTGGCCCTACCCCACCCGGCACCGGCGTGATCTTCGAGGCGACCTCGACGACGGCGTCGAAGTCGACGTCGCCCACGAGCCGGTAGCCGCGTTTCGCCGAGGCATCCTCGACGCGGTTGACGCCCACGTCGATGACGACCGCGCCCGGGCGTACCATGTCGGCCGTCACGAACCGGGCCCGGCCGATGGCGGCGACGAGGATGTCGGCCGTGCGCGCGATCTCGGCGAGGTGGCGCGTGCGCGAGTGGCAGACGGTGACCGTGGCGTCCGCGCCGTCGGCCTTCTGCATGAGCAGGGCCGCGAGCGGCTTGCCCACGATCGTGCTGCGGCCGACGATCACGACGTGGGCGCCGCGCGTCTCGACGCCGCTGCGCGCGAGGAGCTCCTGCACGCCGGCGGGCGTGCACGAGACAAAGGTCGGCTCGCCGATGAGCAGCTTGCCGACGTTGACGGGATGAAAGCCGTCCACGTCCTTGTCGGGACTGATGAGGTTGACCACCTCGTGCTCGTCGAGGTGCGGCGGGAGCGGGCTCTGCACGAGGATGGCGTCCACGGCGTCGTCGTCGTTGAGCGAGCGCACGAGGCCGAGCACGGTGTCGCGGTCGGTCGAGGCGTCGAGGTCGTGGGCGATCGAGGTGATGCCGAGCGCCGCGCACGTCTTGCGCTTGCCGCGGACGTAGGAGGCGGAGGCGGGATCGTCGCCGACAAGGACCACCGCGAGACCGGGCGGCCGGCCGGCCTGCGGCACCAGGGTCTCGAGGGCGCTCTTGACCTCCTGCTTGATCGTGTCCGAGATCGCCTTGCCGTCAATGAGCGTTGCCGTCATCCGTGCGCCTCCGTTGTGGGTCGGGGTCCGAGCCCGTGGCGGCAGTGTGGTGTGGGTGCGGGGGAGCTGACAAGGGAAAAGAGAACGGCTCGCGCGAGACGGCTAGCGCGAATACTCAAAGCTCTTCGGATGCGAGATCCACCAGCGGCGGACGCCGTCCCAGCTCAGGTACGCAAGGGCTTCCTCCTCGGAGGCAAAGCGGCGCCCCGCCACGTGGCCGTCGAGGAAGAGGATGTTGGTGTAGTAAGGCCGCTTGTTGGCAGCGCTGGTGGCGCCGAAGTGCCAGTGCGCCCAGAAGTCGCTCGTGAGCAAGTACCGCTCCGGGCCTATCTTGTCGACGCTGTTGAAGGAGACGGGGTTGGCCCCGTGCAGCGGCCCGGATTGGTCGGAGACATAGCCCGGTGCCCCGATCTCGCTGTAGCAGGACGAGTTGTAAAGCATGCTCTGGCCCCAGTCCTCGAAGCAACTCAGGCCGGGCTTGGTGGGGTAGAAACTCTGCCCCGCGCTGCCGTTGTCGGCCGGGCAGCGCGCATCGTCCCCAGTGACCGCGATAGTCTCGAGGAAATGGTGCAGCGACGGGACGCCGGTGGAAGGCTGGAACCAGCGCTTCGGGTGGGTTCGCGCTTCCGGGCCCGTGACGATGTAGGGGATCAGGGGATCGCCGGGGTCCGAATACGCTTGGATCGCCAGGAAGATGCTGCGCTGCTGCGAGGCGCAGCGTATGGCGAGCGCGCGCTTCTTGACGATGATGAGCGCGGGCGCGAGCAGGGCGAGGATCATGCCGATGATGGACATGACGAAGAGAAGCTCGACGAGAGTAAAGCCCTGCTTGCGCTTCATGGTTCGGTCGCCCTCCGATAACGGGCACACAGCGACCACACACGGGTGTCCCCGACTATAGTATAGTAGAGCACACCGCCACGGTGTTGTCAAGCAAAAACCGCTGGGTTCCAAGGAAATCCTTCGGCCGGGGGTGCGGGTTCGGGGGCGGGACTGGACCCGGTAAGACCGAGTGTGATAATGTGCCGCGGAGGGCGTGAGGGGAGGGCGAAAAGAAAGCGAAACGTTCCACGTGGAACATTTGCCGGTGGTGGCTCAATGCAGCGGTACCCGCTACGATTCCGGTCGATCCTGAAGGAACGCGTCTGGGGAGGACGTGCGCTGGAAACCGTCCTGGGCCGACGCCTCCCTCCTGGCATGAAGGTCGGCGAGGCCTGGGAGATCGTGGATCGCCCGCCCGATACCTCCGTGGCCGAGAACGGACCCCTTGCCGGACGCACTCTCCACGAACTCTGCGCCGGATACGGCCGTGATCTGCTCGGCGACAACGCGGCCGATCCGGAGCGCTTTCCCTTGATCGTCAAACTCCTCGATCCCAACGACCGGCTCAGTGTTCAGGTTCATCCCACCGCCCGTTACGTCGAGCGCCACCCGGAGGCGGACGCGACGAAGAACGAGATGTGGTTCGTCCTGCACGCGGAACCAGGAGCGCGGATTGTCCAGGGCCTCAAGGAGGGGGTCACGGTCGAGGAACTCAGGGCGGAGCTGGCGCGGGGAAAGCTCGAGCCGCTGCTGCGCTTCGTGCCCGTCGAGGCCGGCAAGTTCTACTACATCCCCAGCGGCCTCGTTCATGCGCTGCTGCCCGGAAGCCTGATGGTCGAGATCCAGCAGAACTCCGACACGACCTTCCGGCTCTACGACTGGGGACGGCCCGGCCTCGACGGCCAGCCCAGAAGGCTTCACGTGGCGGAGGCCGTTGAGACGGTCGAAATCTTCCTGGCGGAGCCGGGGGTAGGGGAGCACGAGGAACTTGGCCCGGCCCAACTGGCCGACGGCGTCGAGCGTGCTGGTGGGCTGGCCTGCCCCTCTTTTCGCGTGGAGGCACTGCAGGTGCCGCCTGGGACGGCCCGGGTTGCGCTTGATCCCCGCTCCTTCACCGTTCTGGTGACGGTGCAAGGACGTTTGACGGCGGCCTGTGCCGGGGGTGAGGCGACCGCGGCGGATCTTGGGCCTGGCGATTCGGTGCTGGTGCCTGCGGGGGTTGAGGCACTTCAGGTGGGCACGACTGACGGGGCTTTGGCGCTTAGGACGACTCTACCTCGTCCGAGCGAGGCCACGGGCTGAACTGGTCGGTCTGCAGGTTGAGCTTACTCATCTGGTAGCGAAGGGCGTGGCGGGACAGCCCCAGGTACTTGGCGGCGTTGGAGAAGTGGCCCCGGCTGCGGTCGAAGGCCCGCTTGATCAGCTCCTGCTCGAACGCGTCCACGGCGTCCTTGTAGTTGCCGTGCTGCTCGAGGAAACCCTCCAGGTCGCCCGCAGGCCGCTGCCACTGGAGTAGGTTCTCCCGGATTGTGCCCGCCTCCAGCACGTTGGTATTGGAGAAGATAACGGCCCGTTCGATAAGGTTCTCGAGCTCGCGGATGTTCCCCGGCCAGTGATAGTCGGTGAGCACGGCGAGCGCCTCGTCGGTGATCCCGGTGATCTTCTTGCCGATCGAGTAGTTGTACTGGCGGATGAAGTGCTCGGCCAGCAGCGGGATATCCTCGCGGCGCTCGCGCAGCGACGGGATCCTGATGTTGATCACGTTGATGCGGAAGTACAGGTCCTCCCTGAACTCGCCCTTGCGGATGGCCTCGGCGAGCTCCTTGTTGGTGGCGGCCAGGACGCGTACGTTGACGCGCCGCGGCTTGGTCTCGCCGATTCGGTTGAATTCGCGCTCCTGGAGCACGCGGAGGATCTTCGCCTGGAGCGGCAGGCTCATGTCGCCGATCTCATCGAGGAAGATCGTCCCCCCGTCGGCCTCCTCGAACTGGCCCTTCTTGTCGGCAACCGCGTCGGTGAAGGCGCCTTTCTTGTGACCGAAGAGCTCCGACTCGAGCAAGGTGTCGGGGATGGCGGCGCAGTTGACGATGACAAACGGCTGGCTGGCCCGGTCGCCCAGGTAGTGGAGGGCCTTGGCGATCAGTTCCTTGCCCGTGCCGCTCTGGCCGGCGATGAGCACGCTCGCCGGGGTCGAGGCGACGCGGCGCACCACGTCGAGGATTTCTGTGATCTGGGGGCTCCGGCCGACGATCTGTGAGACGTCGAAGTCCTTGGCCAGGCGCTCCTTGAGGCGGATGTTCTCCTTGGTCTTGCGTGCGTGGTCCACGATGTTGCGCACGTCGTGGAGGATCTGCTCCGGGTCGAAGGGCTTGGTGATGTAGTCGTAGGCGCCGGCGCGGAGCGCCTTGACGGCAAGCTCCATCGTGCCGTAGGCGGTGATCATCACGATGGGCAGGTCCGGGTCGCGTGTGTGCAGCTCCTGGAGCAGCTCGAAGCCGTCTATCCCGGGCATCTTCGCGTCGGTGATGACGAGCAGGATTGAGTCGTCGAACGCGTTGAGGGCGCTCCGGCCGTCCTCGGCGAGTGCGACGTCGTATCCTTCGTCGCTGAGGATGTCGCGGAGCGACTCCCGCATGTTGGCTTCGTCGTCGACGACGAGAATGCGCTCTTTAGTCATCGCGGATCCCTACTGCTTTGCCCGGGCGGTGCGGGTGGGCAGCCTCGCGGTGACGCAGCTTCCCTTGTCCAGGCGGCTCTCGACGGAGACGGAGCCGCCGTAGGCCTGGGCGATGCTGTTGACAATGCTGAGCCCGAGCCCGGAGCCGGTGCTTTTCGTTGTGAAGAACGAGTCGAACACCTTGGGCAAGTTCTCCTCGGAAATGCCTTTGCCGGTGTCGGCGATCGACACCTCGATGAACCCATCGTCGCTGTAATCGGTTCCGACGGTGATCTTACCAAGGGAGTCGATCGCTTCGCAAGCGTTGAGCAGCAAGTTCGACATCATCGTGCGGAACTGCGTCCGGTCAATGAGCAGGCGAGGCAGGTGGCGCGCGTACGCCTTGGCGATGACGATCCGGCGGCTCCCGATCTCGTTCCTGAGGTCCTCGAGGGCCTCGTCGAGGACGGCGTTAACGTTGACGCGGTCGATCTTGCCGTCGGCGAGCTTCGCGTAGCCGAGCAAGTCCATGATGATTTTGTCGGACCGCTGGATCTCGGACGCGATGATGTCCACCTGCTTGCGGAGCTTGGGGCCGAGCGTCTCGTCTCGCTTCAGGATGAAGGCGGCGTTGGTCATGATGGCGAGGGGGTTCTTGAGTTCGTGCGCGACGCTCGTAGCGATCAGCGCGGCGAGGTTGAGTTTTTCGGTGCGGATCACGCGTTCCTGGTCCTCGCCGAGGGCGCGCAACCGCATGCGGATCACCATGTTGCCGCCCCAGCAGCCGGCTCCGGCCATGACGAGGATGACGATGTTCAGCATCACGGTTCGGCGTTCCGCCTCCTGTTCCGTCTTGAGCTCTTCCGGCGTCAGGTCCTCGGCCTCCTCGGCGATACCCCAGGCCACAGCGCCCGCGTAGAACGCGGCCGACAGTGCGGTCAGCACCCCGAGCGTCAGCGCGTCGGGGAAGAGCAGCACGGCGTGGATCAGAACGAAGCAGTAGAGCCAGAAGAGCGATGTCTGAAGCTCCTCCGGAAGCAGCCAGATCAGCAGCGAGACAAAGAGGATGTCAATAATTACCAGGAGGAATGCCGTGGTTTTGATAAAGAGGTATCGTGAGATGCGGCGACCAAGCACGAAAAGGCAGAACCAGAAGATGGCATTCCCGACGGTGTAGAGCAGCAACTGCAGCTCGAAGTGGCGGACGCTTCGAAGAAAGATCGCCTGGCTGGGCTCGGGTTCGAGGATTTCGGATCCATCAGGCCCAGGGGGCATCGGGGGGCGGAGCGGGCCAACGCCGAGGACGACTACGGCCGCGGCGAATCCGATGACGGCCAGCTTGACGAAAAGCACCACCCGCTCGATGGCAATGGTCCTCTGCAGGTACTGCCGGATGTCTTCGAGTGTGTGTTCAGCCGCCATAGTAGGCCACCACGGCCTGGATGATGTGCTCGGCCAGTTTCTGCTTGCTCATCCGCGGCAGGGCCTCGATGCTGCCGTCGCGCCACAGGAGCGTGGCGCGGTTCGTCTCGACCTCAAACCCGGAACCTTCTTCGGTTATGTCGTTTGCCACAAGCAGGTCGAGGTTCTTGGGCTCAAGTTTCGCTCGAGCATTTTCGATGAGATCATGAGTCTCGGCCGCGAACCCGACATGCACGCGATGCTCTTTTATGCGCGCCGCTTCCATCAAGATGTCGGGTGTACGCTCAAGTGTCAGCGTGAGCGGGCCGCCCCCCTTCTTTATTTTGGCCGGCGAGAAGCTTGCGGGCCTGTAATCGGCGACGGCGGCGGCCATGATGAGCACGTGGGAATCGGCGAGGCGGCTGAGAACGGCCTGTCTCATTTCCTCGGCGGTCGTGACGCGCACCACGCTGTGCGCGCTTGGCGGCTCGAGGCATGTGGGGCCGGCGATGAGGCAGACGACGTGGCCCGCGGCCATCGCGGCCTCGGCCAGGGCGAACCCCATCCGACCGCTCGATGGGTTGGACACGAAGCGGACCGGGTCGAGCGGTTCGCGCGTGGGTCCGGCGGTTATGAGGAACGTCAGCGTCACCATCGTCCCCCGAGTGGGTCCGTTGCCGGAAGCATCGTTCGCCTAACGCGCCGTGCGCCGGGGCGCCTGGGAGGGGGCCTGTGAGACGGGCGGGCGTTGCGTCTGCGCGCGGCTCACGGCTTGGCGAGGAGCTTCACGACGGTCGCCAGCAGCGCTTGGGTGTCGGCCAAGCGCCCTTTGCCTTCGTAGCCGCAGGCCAGGTAGCCCGACTCAGGTTCAACGAAATGATATCCCAGCCCCCGGAGTTTCTCGATGTTGGCTTGGACTATCGGGTTCTCGTACATCTTGGTGTTCATGGCCGGGGCGAACGCCACGGGGCAGCGCATTGCCATCACGAGGCTGGTGAGCGCATCGTCGGCAATGCCGGCGGCCACCTTGCCGATGACGTTAGCGGTGGCGGGCGCAACGAGGCATGCCTCCGCCCAGTCGGCCACGGCGATGTGCTCGGGCTCCCAGTGCGCGGGCGACGCAAATAAATCGGCCACCACGGGCTGACCCGTCAGCGTCAGTAGGGTCTGTTCGCCGATGAAGGCACGCGCGTGTTCGGTGAGCACGGCGCGCACCTCGGCGCCGGCTTCCCTTAGGCGGCGGATGAGTTCGCACGCCTTGTAGGCCGCGATCGAGCCGGTGATGCCGACGACGATGCGGCGCGCTTTGAGCGTCTGGGTCATGGTGGCTACTCGACGTTCTGCACCTGTTCGCGGATTTTCTCGAGTTCGCTCTTGGCGAGCACGACGCGCTGGGTGATCTCGAGTTCGGCGGCCTTGTTGCCGATCGTGTTGAGCTCGCGGTGCATCTCCTGGGAGAGGAAATCGAGGGTGCGCCCGACGCCGGTGTCGTCGCCGTCGAGGTAGGTGCGGAACTGCTCCACGTGACTGCGGAGCCGGACGAGCTCCTCGGTGATGTCGAGCTTCTCGGCGAGGATGGCCACCTCGCGCACGATGCGGTCCTCGTTGTCCACGAGCTCGAGCGCGAGCTCCTGCACGCGCTCGGTGAGCCGCTCGCGGTAGCGCTCGACGGCGCGGGGTGCCGCCGCTTCGATCGCCGCGGTGTGTTCGACGATCGCCTCGAGCCGGCCGCGGACGTCTGCGCTGATCGCCTCGCCCTCGGCGAGCTTCATGGCGATGAGCTGCTCGAGCGCGGCGTTGAGCGCCGCCTGCACGGCGGGCCACACGCGCGCCGCGTCCATCTCGCCGTTGCGGATGGTAAGCACCTCCTTGGTCCGGGCGATGGCCTCGAACGGGACGGGCCCGGTATAGCCGAGCGCCTCACGGAGCTGCTCGTAGCTTTCCTTGAGCATGCGGGCCAGCGGCTCGTTGGGCTCGACGCTCTGCGCCTCGCCCGGCGTGAGGCGGGCCGAAACCGAGCAGGAGACCTTGCCGCGGCCGAGCGCGCTGCTCAGGTGGCTTCGCACCTGGGGCTCGAGCTGGCCGAACTCCCTGGGCAGGTTCACGTCCACCTCGAGGCGCTTGCGGTTGACGCTCTGGAGCTCGACGAGGAAGTAGCCGAGCTCGTCGGTCCGCTCGCCCCGGCCGTATGCCGTCATGCTCCTGATCACGTTCACCTCCTGGGATTGTCGCCCGGTGCCTCGGGCCGCACGCGGCTCTCGCCAAGCATCATGCTCCGGGCATCATGCTCTCAGGCATCATGCTCTCAGGCATCATGCTCTCAGAAACCGCTTCTGCCCGCAACGGCAAACTGCGTGGAAGGCGACGAGCAGCGGACGGCCCACGGCCCGAGGCGCACCCCTGGATCCGGCGACCACGCGAAATGACACGCTGGCGTGAAGGGCCAACGGAGGATGCCTGCTTCAGCGACCTTGCGAGCGTGTGGAATGCGCGCTTCAGAAGCCTTCCAGGATCGGAGCGCCTGGGCGGTTGCCGGTATCGAACTCTTTGCGGTAGGCCTCGTACGCGCTCCCGAGCCGGGCAAGAAAGGCGTTCTGCTCTTCCCCGAGGGTGACCTGTTCGCCGCGTTCGGGCAGTCCCCAACGGTACGCAATGACGAGGAGGTGGGGCGGGACCTGACGCGTTGCCGACGAACCAGACCCCTGCAAGGCCAGACGCGCCTGGTGCAGGTACCAGCACGCGACCTCGATGTTCGTCGCCGGATCCTTCAGCTCCTCGATAAGGACTAGGTTGCATCCAGCGGCTCGGCACCGGCCGGGCGTGTCGCTCGTGAACTGCTCGGGCTTGCTGGGGTCGTGGTCGGGAAGGTGCCGGTTGACGCACACGTAGCCCCACTGCTTCCGTCCGTGGGCCTCGAGGTACGCGCTCGCCACGCGCGGGGAAACAAGCAGCAGCCCTTTCGAGTCCTGCACCTCCGCCGCCACGTTGAAATCCGTTTGCACCTTGATGAGCGCCTTGACAAGGAGCGGATCCACATCGTACCGCCGTGCTGTCTCGACGATGAGCTTGTCGTAGCGGCTCTCGCGCCCGAGATACCAGCATCCAACCTCGATGTTGGTGGCCGGATCGCTCAGCTCTTCGATGAGCGGCGCCTTGCACACCGCGCACTGGGTCGGCGTGTCGCTCGTGAACCGCTCCGGCTTACGGGGGTCGTGGTTACGGAAACGCCAGTTGGGGCAGATGTAGCCCCAGCTCTCCCGGCCGTGCGCCAGCAGGTAGGCGCTCGCAACCTCCGGCGGAACCAGCATGAGACCGCGCGAGTCCCCCTCGCCCCTGGCGCCGGGGTTGAAGTCGGATCGTGCCTTCACAAGCGCCTTGACGAGGGCGGGGTCCACGTTGTGGTCCTTTGCCGCCTCGATGATAAGATCGTCGTAGCGGCTCTCGCGCCAGGACTGGAAATGGTAGTACGACCCGGCCGCGCCGGCGACGACCGCCGCGGCGAGGACGATCAAGAGGGCGAGTCTCATCGGGGGTCGCGCTCCTGCTTGGTGGTTGGTTCCTCGTGGTTAGTATCGGCGGCCAGCACGTGGCGCATGAGCGCCTGGGCGATGGCCGCGGTGGACGCCTCGACGCTCACGGCGTGCTGCGCCTTGACGTGCAGGAGGGCCGCACCGGTGTCGCCCGTAACGAGGAGGCCGAGTGCGTGCTGTTCTGCACCCGGCGCGTCGGGCTTGTATTTCCGCACGAGCACCTTGCGGTACGCCCGGGCGAACTCGGTCGCGTCCTTCTCGGTGTCCCACACCGTGGCCCACACGAGGGCCCAGGTCTCGCCGGCGCCCTGGCCGGAGCGGTAAAAGTGGAGGCGGTCGCCGTCCCAGCCGCGCGAGGGCTTGCCGGCGCGCACGAAGCTCAGGTGTTGGCGGAACAGCACCTGGGTGAAGAGCTCGCCGAGCACGTCGTGGGCAACGAGCTTCCAGTTCTCGCCCAGCGCGGGCGCGCAGTCGGGCAGCTCGACGGGCGTCGGCTCGTCGCGCGCGTCGAGGTACGTGTCCTGGAAGTGGAGCACCTGCTCCGTCGAGACCGGGGGGTCGGCGAATGCCTTGTTGAGGGCGGCCCACCCGCCGCGCTTGTGCAGGGCCTCGGCGAGCCTGAGCCCGTTGAAGTAGGTGAAACTCATGGTCCGGCGGAACAGGTACGGCACCGCCGGGCCCGGCTCGGCCGCGAAGCCGATCACGCGGAGCGAATCGCCCAGCGAGAGCCGGGCGTGTGCGGCCGCGTACTCGACGGTGGCGAGCGTGGCGTCGCCCTCGACCAGCGCCAGGGCGGCGCTCGCGCGGTCGCCGTTGTGGATGTCGTCGAGCGGCAGCGCGCTGAGATCGAAGTGCTGGTCCTGCAGGGCGTGGACGAGCTCGTGCACCTCGGCGATCTTCTGCATGGCCGCAGGCACGGGCAGGTCCTCGATGAGGTGCACGGTGTGTGTCTTCTGGTCGTACAGCGCCACCACCGCGCGGGCGTAGGCGTGCACGAGGCGCTCGGCCAGGCCGTCGGCGGACTTGATGAGCCCGAGCTTCTCGTAGGCCAGCAGCAGGTTGTCAAGCTCGCCCTCGGCAAATTGCTCGTTCAGGTCGTCCCGGATGAGCGGGACGATCTCGGCGCGCTTAAGCGGCTTGTACACGACGGGTTTCTTGAATGCGAGGTCGCGCGCGGCTTCGGCCTCGGCCTGCCGCTCGGTGAGCTCGTGCGGCGGCGCGGCGGTCTCCTCGGCGGGCTCGGCGCACAGCGCGGCGGCCCAGCCGAGCGCGGCGCACGCGGCGGCGGCGAGCGACGACGTGATCCTTTGGCCTGGAATTCTCATCCCGTGATTTTCTTGATCGTGTCGCACACGGCGGCGATCTCGTTGGCGGAAGTGAGCACCTCGACGTGCAAGCGGTGCTCGACGCGTTGGCCGGGCTCGAGCTCGACGAGGCCGCGTTTCTTTCGCTCCACCACCCGCCCCTCGACGAAGCAGTTGCCGGGCTCGAGGCCGACGACGTAGTCCTGCTCGCCCATCATTTTCCACTCGGCCATTGTCGGGAGCGCGTCGGCGTTGAAGCTGACGTGCACGCCGAGGCCGCCGTCGAGGTGCTCGTTGATGAGGGCCGCGTGCGCCAGCCCATCGGCGTCGGGCTTCATCGTGTGGAGGAATACCTGTTCCTTGAAGCCGGGGACGGGGCCGCTGAAGGTGTGCCATTCGCGGGCGCCGGCCTTGGCAATGTCGTCGCGCGGCTCGACCGTGCTGCTGGCGGCGGCCAGCCGGGTGCCGTCGTCAATGAGCGGGAAGCCGAAGTTCATGTGGTAGAGAATCATCAACGGCGAGGGCCGGTAGCCGGTGTTCTCGACGATGTCGCGGATGCTCAGGGCGTTCGCGCCGGCGGCGGACGAGATCGTACGCGTCAGCGTCAGGTTCTCGCCGAAGATGACGGCCTCCTGCACGCGGCCCTTGACCCAGAAGCGGTACTCGTCGCCGTCCCAGGCTGCATCCATCGAGACGCTCTTGGCGGGGATCGTCGAGTAGCGCCCGTGCTGGCCGTAGTGGCGGCCGTCCTCGTCGCTGGGCGAGCCGGCGCTGGCCAGGCCGCAGGTGGCGAGCAGGCCGCCGTGGAAGGTGCGGAGCCAGCCGAGCCCGGCAGGCTCGTAAAACGCCGGGTTGACTTCGCCCACGGGCGCGCGCCACGCGAGCGCGCGGCCGTTCCAGGTGGCGGGCCCGATGTCGAGGCCGCGGTCCACAAGCACGGCGAACCGGAAGCCGGTACCGGTGTCGAAGTCCACGGCGCGGACGCCTTTCTCGGAGCCGTCGTGCAGCTCGTAGAGGCGCGTGCCGGCCACCTGTTCAATCCGGCCGACCTTGCGCAGCAGTTCGTCGCGCGTGTAGCGGGTGCCGAAGAGCGTGGGCATTGTATCCTCTCGCCTCCTGTGTTGATGACGCGATGAGTCTAGCGGCGGTTGCGTGCCCGCGTCAACGGCGGCGCGTCGCCGCCGGCGCCGTCAACGTGGGGGCACGGGCGCGCGCGAACGCGAGAATTCCGCAAAATGGTGTTGACACGTCCCAGGGGACCCCTTAGGATGCGGCCGAGCCGAGCCATCGGCGCGTGTTGGGAGCGACCGGCGCGGATGCGGCCTGCCGTCCTCTCGGCGCTCCGACGGGACGAGAGCGTCAACGCAGACTCAAGGAGGGAGCGATGGCCTATAGCGTGGTAAGCAAGAAGACGGGCAAGACCTACTACCTGCACTCGAAGGATGTCACCCTCAAGGGCGGCCGCCAGCAGACGATCTACTTCTTCGCCGGCGAGGTCAAGCCCGGCGCGCTCGATGCGCTGCCGGCCGGCCGGGTGGTGATCGAGAACGATCGCACCGGCTTGCCGATGCTCAAGAAGGGCTAGAACCGCCCAGGGAATACGCAGGCCGCCTTCGGTGGCCGTGCCCGCCCGTGGCGGGCAAGCCCGTCTCCACAGAGAACAGGGGGGGTTGTCTCCGCCGCCAATGCGCGGACAGCACTCCCTGCTTTCGTGCCATGTGTGACCGGGCGGGGCTTCAGGTGTCGCCCGGCCCGTGCCGCTTGCTCCCAGCCCGCTCGCGCCTGTGGCGGCCCTTTTCCGGTTGACGCCCGGCCCGACGCCGGGGCCGCACGCGTCGAATCGTACGGCGGGGATCGACGAGATGTCGGAGCAGCAGATCCATGCGGTGACCGGTGCATTCGGCTACTCCGGCAAGTACATTGCGCACCGGCTCTTGACCAAGGGCGTCGTCGTCAGGACGCTGACCAATTCACCCCACCGCGCGAATCCCTTCGGCGGCCGGGTCAAAGCGTACCCGTTCGACTTCGATAGCCCGGCGAAGCTTACAGAGACGCTCGAGGGGGTCAGCGTCCTCTACAACACGTACTGGGTGCGGTTCAACACCCGAACCTTCACCTTCGCCGCTGCCGAGCGGAACACGGGCGTGCTGTTCGCTGCGGCGCGGGCTGCGGGCGTGGAACGGATCGTGCATATCAGCGTCACCAACCCGTCGGAACGGTCGCCCTTTGAGTACTTCAGGCGTAAGGCGGCAGTCGAGAAGGCGTTGACAGCCTCGGGGGTCTCGTACGCCATCCTGCGCCCGGCCATCCTCTTCGGCAAGGAGGACATTCTCGTCAACAACATCGCCTGGGCGCTTCGGCGGATGCCGGTCTTCACCATTTTTGGCAACGGCCGCTACCGGCTTCGACCGATCCATGTTGATGACCTTGCGCGGCTGGCCGTGGAACAGGGCGCGCGCCGGGAGGACGCCATCATCAACGCGGTCGGCCCTGAGACATTTACGTATCGAGGGCTCGTGAAAGCGATCGGCGAGATCATCGGCAAGCCAAGGCCCATCGTGGGCGTGCCGCCGACATTTGCGTACCTTGGGGGGCGCCTCGTCGGCCTGTTGATGAACGACGTTCTCATGACGCGCGACGAGGTCGAGGGGCTCATGGCCGGGCTGCTCGATGCTGACTCGCCGTCCGCGGGCACGACGCGGCTCACGGATTGGGTGCGCGAGCACGCCGGGTCGCTCGGCAGGCGGTACGCGAGCGAGCTTGCCCGCCGCCGCGATCGGGTGAGCCAATATGGCGCTCGCTGACGCGGTGCTTCCGGGGGCGCGCTTCCGACGCCTGGGCGGGTGACGCGCCGGGGCAGGAGTGGTAGTATTCGGCGCAGGCCCAAACATCCCGAGGAGCCACTGGATGATTACGGAGCAGGTGATCAACACGATGGTGGCGCGGCTCGTCGAGCAGTTCGACCCGCTCAAGGTGGTCCTTTTCGGCTCGTGCGCCCGCTCGGGCCTCGAGGAGTGCGCCGACGTGGACCTGCTTGTTCTGATGCCAGACGGCGTGCCGACGCGCCAGACGGCGGTGGAGATGCTGCGGGCGCTGGCGGGAAGCGGCGCGCCCAAGGACATCGTGGTGGCGACGCCGACGCTGTTGCGGCGTTTTGGTGACTCGCCGGGGATGCTCTATCGCAGTGCGCTCCGCGACGGAAGGGTCCTCTATGAGCGCACCGTACAGTGATGAGGCGCGCCGGTGGCTGCTGTTTGCACGCGCCGACCTGGAAGCGGGGCACCACAACGTCGCCTCCGGCCGCTTTCATCACATCGCATGCTTCCATGCGCAGCAGGCCGCGGAGAAGTGCCTCAAGGCCGTCCTGGTCTGGAGCGGCATTGATCCGCCGCGCATTCACGACCTGGATGAGCTTCGGGACCTGATCCCGGACGGGTGGGCCGTCCGGGAGGCGTTCCCGGACCTGGCGGCGCTTTCTTTCTGGGCGGTGCACGGCCGGTACCCCGGCGAGTGGCTCGATATCAGCACAGACGAAGCCGCGTCCCTGGTTGAAACGGCCGACGCGCTGTTTGCGCACGTCCTGGAGGATCTTGGCTCCCGGGGGTTCGAACGGGGCGAGGCACTTTAGACCAATGGAGCGGCCGGCGTCGCTGTGTGCGGAGCATATGGGGCGAGGGACCGTACAGGAGCAGCTTGGACTCAGGGCGGAGCCGGAGGTGGCCGGCCCGGAGGCGGACGGTCCGGAGGCGGACGGGCTGGCGGCCGGCGTGTCTGCGCTCCAGCGGATTTCAGGTTCTTATGGCCGGGGCGACCCGCTGCGGGTGTACGATTCGCTCTCGTGGGTGCTGATCGGGTTCATCACGATTGTCTCGGTGTTGCGGTGGGGGGCGCTGTATCCGCATTTCGTTGACGTGTACTACCACATGGGGGTGATCCGGGGGTTCTCGCAGGCGGGCGGCGTGGTCCTGTGGGACTTCTGGGAGTACGCGCCGGTGGGCAGGCCGCACGTGTATGCCCCGCTCCTTCACTGCATTGGCCTGCTGCCGAACAGCCTCGGGCTATCGGTCTATGCGATCGCCAGCGTCATGAGCTGGTTCTTCTACCCGCTTTCCTTTGTGCTGGCCTGGCGGTGGGTGCGCACCGTGGCAGGCAGACGGGCGGCGTTTTTCGTGGTGGCGCTCCTGGCGGGGCCGACGGCGTGGTTCTTCAACCAGGCCGGGCACACGGCGAACGCGCTGGCCCTGCTCTTGGTGCTTGGCGCGCTGCTGGCCTACGCGAAGGAGCGGTATATAACCTGCGCACTGGTATCGGCCCTGGCGTGCTACGCGCACGGGGCGGGGTTCGTCGCGCCGGCGGCCGTGCTGCTGATGGGAATCCACGAGAGCATCTTCCTGCGCGGGAAGGGGTTTCGGAAGCGCTTCGCGCCGCTGGGTCGGGCGATGGCGATCGTTCTGGCCGTGCTGGTGCTGTTCTTGCCGTGGGCCCTTCACCTGTATGCGAACAGGGCGCTCATCAAGGAGACTCATGCGGGCGAGGGGTTCTGGCAGTTCGGGGACTTGCCGATGAACCTCCTGCTGGGGCCACTGGCCGCCGTCGGGCTGATTCTTGCCTACGCCAAACGGGGCAAGGCGCTTGCGTTTCCGTCTTTCCTGCTTGCTTTCATCGTCCTGTTCCCGATGTCGTACGGGCACCGCTTCTGGCGGTTCAACGCTTTCCTTCCTTACGCCGCGCTGGGGGCGTTCGGCCTCGAGGCGATCCTCGGGTATTTGGAGAAGCCGCTGAAACTGCGTGCGGCGCTCGGGTTCTCCCTGGTCGTATGTCTCGCAGGCATTCTGCTGGTGCCGGAGGTATCGCTCCTGAAGAAGGAACCACCGGCAGCGCCGCCGGGGGAGCGGGCCGCCGATCGTGCTCCTGGGAGGCAGGGGATGCCGCCCGGGGCCGGGATGCCGCCCGGGGCCGGGATGCCGCCTGAGGCCGGAATGCCGCCGAGGAACGGGCGGCCGTCTAAGGGCCGCGTTCGGATGGAGCTTGCGGCGCTCCCCGCGCTGCTGCTGCCCGACGGGGCCCGCCAGAGGAACCTGCTTCGAGAGCCGCGAGTGCTGGAGATGATTGAGCTCGTCTCCGAGACTACGGGCAAAGATGACGTGATCTTCGTCGGAGATGGGCCGGCGGCAAGCTTGCTCACGGCGATGACGGGGCGCCGGACGACGGGCGGTATGCTTGCCGAGGTCCGCCCGGCTGCGGCCCGGCCCGGCTCCAGGGACGCCGCCGTGATCGTCGTGCCCAAGCAGGCCGGCGAGACAGGGGCGCCTCCGTTTGGCGGGCCGCCTCGCGCCTGGGCCCCGCCGGGGTCGTTGCCTGATACCGCCGGGATGGAACTGGTCGTAGAAGGGGAGTATTCGAAGCTGTTCCGGAATCCTGATCCCGTGCCGGCGCCCTCGGTGCCGGCGCCCGTGATGGGCGCTCTGGTGATCGGTCTGCTGGGCCTGTGCATCGCCGGGGTGATTCTGCTGGACTCGGTTCGCCATACCATGGGCGTCCCGTCGCTCGTGGCATTTCTGGTGGGTCTGGGGGTGGTCTGGGCTGCGTGCTCGGTCCGGCTCTATGAGGGGGTCTTTCGCGAGCTGCGCAACCCGCCCGTGCCTGAAGAGGGGGCTGACGGCGAGATCGGCCCGCCGGGCCCCGGGCGCCGCGGGCCGCCCCCGCCCTGGACGCCTGACACGCGACCTCCCGCCGAGCTTGAGGACAAGTATTTCAGGGTGATGGACCTGGTGCGCGCGTATTTCGTGCGCGGGCGGTCGCCCGACTACTTCCTTCCTCCCGACGCGTCGAGGGAGATCCGCGAGGCCTTCACGCAGGGCGATCTCGAGCGCGCCGAGAGGCTGCTCGACGAGGCGCTGGAAAGGTACAAGGCGGGGCGACCGTAGGGGCAACGAAGGGTCACCCGAAGCTCCGGCGGCCCAGCATCAGGCACCATGCTACGAACGCTGCGTCGATCCCGCCCATCCGGAGATTTCTCAGACAGCTTCTCGATGGGCAGCTTTGACCGGTGCCGACCCTTCATGACCGTGGTTTCTACCCTGCCTCGAAGAAAATGCGTTCCGTAACGTCCTACAGCACGGCCACATACAGTAGATCGGCAAATTCTTGAGTTTTTCTTTCCGATGAAACCGCCATTCTGGGCACTAAGTGTATAGAAGGCCGAGATTCTGGCTGAAACGCTGACAGGAGCTTTGCCTTGGTCGCAATGGAATGGCTGCCTGTCCCGCCCGGCACCGGCTGCACGTACCAGGCAACAGAGCGGTAGCGCAGATTGGCCAAACGGGTAGGCATTGCCGCACGAACACAAGCGGTGTTGGTCCACCGGCTAGTAGAACAAGAGGATCAGAACTCAGACGCAACCGTTCATGAAAGGAGGCAAACAATGTTTAAGGAAAGTAACGCATGGACCATTTCACCCGGCGGAACAGGAGGTAAGACCATGAATCTTTCACATGTCTCTAGGATTGTCAGGGTTACAGTCATGGTTATTGCGCTCTTGGGGATGGGATCCCGCTCTTCCGCAGAGACGACGTACGGTCCATGGGAGATCTACACAGGCATAACCGGGGTTGGGGATGTCTCCAAGACCTCTCCCGCCGAAGACCACCTGCATTACAATGGAAATAGTAATCCGGAATTAGCGTCTTTCGCGGTCGATGTATACAACGCCTACGACTACGATCGCCGTTACGTTTGCGTAGACGGAGAATTCGATCATTGGGACGTTCAGGATGCTGGGCTGAACGTCAACGAGACAGATTGGCAGTGCACGGCAGGATCAATTCTTGACGGGACATTTACAACCACCTATACTCCTCCCAATACTCCGACGTCAGGCATTGTTGTGAAGGTTGACGTATTCGATGATATTGATTATAATTCAAACGATGCCAAGGTTACCAAGCAGTATGCCAACACGCTTAAGGCTTACAAGGTTGGGGTCCACCTTTCAACCTCCCCTGGTGGCGGCAACTACACGAAATGGGAGGACGCTACTACAGAAGGCACTAAGCCCGTAGAGGTACTTGACACATACATCACTTGCAGCCAGACCGACGCCGACATAGACAATGACACGTGTGACGGCACGTGGACGCTCATTACGAGTCCGTCGGGATGCGACATACACGGCCAAATCCGGGGGTCTTCCAGCTCAAGCGCCAGTGGGGAGCACCTGCTGGGCGCACTGGAGAGCTCTGTAGGCGACAGCGCAGCTGGTTCATGCTCCGTGGGCGTCAGCGTGTTAATCTTCAGCTTTAGCTATAGTTGGAATCTGTCGGAGCAAGGTGTTACTTATGCAATAAACAGTTCGAGTATCGGTTATGGCTCTGATTACGGCACCGAGTATGAAGAAACCGGATTGACGCTCGTTTACGAAGGCGATTCCACAGCGCAGCGGACGATTGATGCCGACCCAGGGACTGGAGAGTGGACAGGCAAGGAAGGGGCTGACAAAGATGGCAAATGGAAAGTAGAAACGAAGGCTAAGACGAAAATTTACGGCTATTCCACTGCCAGTGCCATAGGTGGGACGGACGCGGATTGCACGTTTGATATCCCAAACACGCCATCCTACGAAGGCGGCGCGCAATAAAAGGAGGCCCTAGTGCGAGGCTATGCCGTCCGAGATTTTCTATCTGGATCGTTTCTATTGCTCTTGACCATCAACTGTCTCTGTCTACCGCAGCCGGCTGGCTATGCCAGCGAAGGCGAGGGGGTAGAAAAAGAAGATGACCCGGCGGTCCTCCCTCCGGCGCTCAACAAGGCTTGGGAGTACTTTGAAGATCATCAAAACCGGGACCGTGACGTTGCGGTCAAGTTGTTTAAGGAGTGTCTCAAGGATAGCGCCAATGCGGCATTCACACCGGAGATATACTTTCGCATCGGACAACTCTACAGCTCCCATCGCAAAGATGCAGAACGCCGTAAGGACCTCATGGTCAAATACCACCGTTTGGCACACGAGGGCTATGGCTTGAAGTATTCCCACTACAACATGACGGCGTGGGGTTCGGTGGTCAACCAGCCTTCACAGACTTTGGAAGACCGGCTGGCGTACTATGACTGGCTCTCTGGGTTCGAGGCATCTGTAAGCCCTGAGCAAACGTATCCAATCTATGCCATGGGCATTGTTGCTCAGGGTACCGTCAGTTCATTTGAGGTTTCAGAGCGTCATCTGCAAGCACAAGCGGAGAATCTTCGCCGCCACTTGCCCATGCTGCTGGAAGTCACCTCCAAGAACATCGTCTACAGATCCAACATCAAAGAACTTGAGCAGATTCAAGAGCTCTATCCAGGCAGTCTAATGGCCAAAATGGCAGCATCCAAACTTGAAGCCATCCAGAAAGCGACCAAGAAGAGAGCCGAAAAGGAGGTCGAAAACGTAGTCGAAGAAACGCTCGATGACGAGACGTTTGTCAAGTCAACGGCCGAAGAATCAGGCGAGAAGATACCAAGAGATATCAGCCCTGCACCTGCAATCGAGACCGCCCAATCTGGTCAATCGGCACCGCAGGAGGCGCTCCCGTCTTCAAAAGCACACAAGGTCATCCTCCCGTTCGCGTTGGTCGGCATTGTCGTAGTTGCTGTGGTAATAATCGCAGTGGCCAAGCGAGGATCGAAGGGCTGATCCGGGAATGACCTCCAACGGCTTGACGTCCAAAGGATAAAGGCTGATCCGGACACCTTAGGTGTCTGGATCAGCCTTTATTCTGCGGTCTGTAAGATAAGAAACAGGGTAGAGTCGAGACGTGGCGCGGTGGCGACAGGATCGGGGAGTAGCCGTTACCGGCGGCTTTCGCCTCATGGCCGGTGCCTCATTCCGATTCATCGCTCCGTCTCCACGTCCCGCTCATCGAA
>Ga0180432_10000395_pt1 | contig 70683 bp, 54 predicted proteins | sample SS_ome_10_FD_132414 | JGI IMG/M metagenome (GOLD analysis project Ga0180432, IMG submission 132414) | Hypersaline lake sediment archaeal communities from the Salton Sea, California, USA - SS_1_MS_2 metaG | ecosystem: Environmental > Aquatic > Non-marine Saline and Alkaline > Hypersaline >...
GTTCGTAGTAAGGCACGTAGGTCCGCCGGAGTGCCGTAGGACGCTACTCCGCTGCGCTTCGTAGCTCACTACGAACCGGACAGCGCGTTCGTAGTAAGGCACGTAGGTCCGCCGGAGTGCCGTGGGACGCTACTCCGCTGGCGCTTCGTAGCTCACTACGAACCGGACGGCGCGTTCGTAGTGAGGCACGTAGGTCCGCCGGAGTGCCGTAGGACGCTACTCCGCTGCGCTTCGTAGCTCACTACGAACCGGACAGCTCGTTCGTAGTGAGGCCCGGATGTCTGCATCCGCCAGGTCTGCCGGAGTGCCGTGGGACGCTACTCCGCTGGCGCTTCGTAGCTCACTACGAACCGGACGGCGCGTTCGTAGTAAGGCACGTAGGTCCGCCGGAGTGCCGTGGGACGCTACTCCGCTGGCGCTCCGTAGCTCACTACGAACGGGACAGGGAGAATGAACATCAATCAGGCCAAAGCACGCCCCGGTCCCCCCAAATGGTGGCTGATCGTCGGCATCACGCTGATCGCCGCCTGCTTCCGTCTCTACCAGATCGCCAGCCTTCCACCGGGCGATGGATACGACCCCGCCTTCTACGGCATCGACGCGCTGGAGATCCTCGAGGGCGCGCGGCCGGTCTTCTTCACGACCAATTTCGGGCGCGAGGCCCTGTTCAGTTACCTGGTAGCCATCTGCTTCGCCGCGCTGGGGCCAGGGACACTGGCCATCCACATCGCCGCGGCCATCGCCGGGATTCTCACCGTCCCGGCCGTGTACGTGATGGCCGACGAGATGTTCTCCACCGAGGAGGGCATCCTGGCCCGGTTCGGAGGACCTCTGGCGGCGCTCACGGTAGCCATCTCCTACTGGCACCTGAACTGGAGCCGCTGCGGCGTGCGCGCGGTGCTCGTGCCGCTGTTCGTGGCGCTGACGCTGTACTTCCTGTGGCACACCATCATCCTTACAAAGGCGCCATGCCGATGGCGCACCATCATCCTTACAAAGGCGCCATGCCGATGGCGCACGCTGCGCACCTCCCCAGAGGTCACAAGCCGCCTGACGGCCATAGCGTGCGGGCTCTTCCTGGGCCTCAGCCTGTACACCTATCAGGCAGCCCGGTTCCTGCCGCTGCTCGTGCCCCCGGCCTTCCTCTACGCCGCCCGCGCCCGCGAGAGGCCCCCGGGGCAGACGTTCATCCAGGCGTTCATCAAACAAGATCTGGGCAACCTGGCTCTCATCGTCGGTGTCGCGCTGCTCGTCTTTGCGCCCCTGGGGCAGCACTTCCTCACGCACCCGGGCAGCTTCAGCGCCCGGGTCGAACAGGCCTCGGTCCTGGACCCCTCCCAGGGGTTGGGCAGCAACCTGCGGACCTTGATGGAGCGGCTGGTCGATACCCTGCTGCTGTTCAGCATCCGTGGGGACAACGAGCCCTTCAGCAACATACCCGGGCGACCGCTCCTGAACCCGTTCCTCTCGCTGGCCCTGTGCGCCGGGATCGGGATCAGCCTGCTGCGGATCAAGATCAAGCGGCCGCTCTACCCATTCCTGCTGACCTGGCTGGGCGTGATGATGACCCCGGCCAACCTGTCGCAGTTCGGCGCGGCCGCCAAACGGGCCATCGGGGCGCTGCCGGCCGTGGCCATGCTCATCGCCACCGGCGCGCTCGAGGCGTACCGGGCTCTGCACCGCTGGATCGTCCGGCGTTCGCCGTCGCCGGTGTTGAGGATCATCCCGGTGGCCATCCTCGTGGCCGGCTTCACGTACACCGGGATCGTGACGTATCGCGACTACTTCGTCACCTGGGGCCAGGACCCCAACCTATTCAAGCACTTCGAGGTGGGCGTGTCCGCCATCGGGGAGTATATCGGCGGGCTCCCGTCCGAGGAAGCCGTCTATCTCTCCCCCGTGCTCCCCGACCACGCCAGCCTGCGCCTCCACTCCGGGTTGCGCGAGGATGTCAAGGGCTACAACGGGCGGGTCTGCCTGATCGCGCCCACGCAGACCACGCAGGAGACCACCTACGTGATCGTGCCCAGCGAGGACAAGAACAGCCTGGACCTGCTGCACACGATTTTCCCTCAGGGCGGGGTTACGGACGAAGGGCCATCCTACTACGGCAGCCCCTATTTCGTGGCCTACCGCGTCCCCGCCGGCGCCGAGGCCCGGCTTGCCCCCTCGTCCCAGAAGCAGATCAACTGGGACGACCGGATAGAGCTCCTGGGCTACGATTTGGACGCTACCACCCACGCCGCGGGGGAGCCGCTCCATCTCACACTGTACTCCAGGGGACTGAGCGCCATGGACGCTAACTACACGGTCTTCGTCCATCTCTTGGGGCCGCAGGATCCAGACACCGGCGGTTCTCTCTGGGGCCAGGACGACAGCGAACCGTGCCGGCGCTTCTACCCCACCTCGTCCTGGGACGTGGGCGAGATCGTGATCGACCAGTTCACGGTGCCCATCCCCGTCGATGCCCCCACGGGAGACTACGAACTCGCCATGGGCTTCTACCAATGGCCCACGCTGGAGCGGCTGCCTCTTCAGGACGCAGACGGCCCAGGCTCCAGCGACGGCGTCGCGACGCTGGGCCGGGTACACATCACGGGGCCTGAGTAGGCTCACAGCCCAGTATGTTGCGCCATTCCGCCGCACAGGAAGAGATGAGAGCCATGTCCCGCAGGACAGAGCACATCCTGCTGCTGCTCGTGCTGTTGATCGCCTTCGGCCTCGGCGTCTACCGCCTGGAAGGGCACGACATCTGGGGAGACGAGGCGTACAGCATCACTGTCGCCAGTTGGCCCCTCGCCGACATGGTGACGGGACGGGCGGACACGCATCCCCCCCTGCACTACGCGCTTCTCTCGCTGACGATGTCCCTGGCCGGCAGGAGCCCGTTCGCCCTCCGTTTCCTCTCGGTGATCAGCGGCGTGCTGGTCGTGCCCTTCCTGTACCGGCTGGGCAAGGCCGCGGAGGGTAGGGGCAAACCCCTGTGGTCGCCCTCCTGGCAGGTGGGATTCTGGGCCGCTGCTGCGGGCGCGGTTTCCCCCTTCCTGATCTACTACGCCCAAGAGGCCCGCATGTACGAGCTGTCGCTGGCCGGTGCCGCCGGGTCGCTGGCGGCCTTTGCGCTCCTGCTTCAGCAACAGCACGATGGCCGCGAGCCCGGCTGGACCCTGTGGGCGCTCTACGCGCTGAGCTCACTGATCGCCGTCTACAGCCATTACTACGCCTTCGCCGTGCTGCTGGCCGAGGCGGCGTTCGCGGTGGGAACGGCCATGGCGGCCAAGGAAAGACGGATTCGGCGGCTGATCCCCTGGCTGCTCACCTGGGGGGCCATGGCGCTGATCTTCGCGCCGTGGCTACTGGCGCACCGGCGCTTCCTCGCGGGCAAGGCCAGCGCGCGCTTCGAGGAATGGACGCCGGCGAAGCTGGCCGAGATCGGCCGGCGCACGCTGCTGGCCTACGCGGTCGGGACGACCGTGCCGGCGGCGGAGCAGTGGTGGGGCTGGGGCGTCGTCGCGCTGGCGCTGTGGGGACTGGCCAGCCTGTCCACGCGAGCCGAGAGCCGGAGATACGCGCTCCTGCTGACCACGGTGCTGGCGACGGGCCTGCTGTTCGCCTGGGCGGCCAACCCCGTGATGCCCTTCTTCTGGGAGCGCTACCTGATCGCTTGCGCGCCCCCGTTCCTGGTGCTGGTGGGGGCCGGGATCGCGGCCCTCGGGCGCATCTGGCGTCCGGCGTCTATCCTGGGGCTCGCCTTCGTCCTGGCAGCCAGCGGCATCTCGCTGCGGCACTACTACGCCGACCCGGCCTACGCCAAGGGCGGGTACGGCCACATGATGGCCGACCTGGCGGCCGAGGCCCGGGCGGGAGACCTGATCCTGTTGAACAACCCCCTCCAATCCTCCCTGTTCGACTATTACCGCCCCGAGGGCCTGCCCGCCGAGTTTCTGCCCCGGGACGACCTGGTGACGGACGAGGGGACGGACCGGCTGCTGCAGCGGCTCACGCGGGGATACCGCCGGGTCTGGCTGGTGGAGTTCGGCAACCCGCAGGAGTACGATCCCGAGCACCGCGCCCGGGCCTGGCTGGGGCAGCACGGAAGCTGGGGGCTGTTCCAGAGCTACACCGGGGTCAGCCTCTCCCGCTTCACGCTCGTCGCCGCCACCGAGGCCCAACACCCGTTGGCGATCAACCTGGGCGGGGAGATCATGCTGGTGGGCTACTCGCTTGGTACGGCGACGGCCCGCCCCGGGGAGCCTCTCCTGCTGACGCTCTACTGGCAGGCGATGGAACCCGTCAGCCACTCGTACACGGTCTTCACCCACCTCCTGGACGCCCAGGCCCAGGTGCAGACGCAGATGGACGGCCAGCCCGTGGGAGGGACGCGCCCCACGGACACCTGGGAGCCGGGTGAGGTGATCGCGGACAACTACGCGCTCACGCTGCCGCAGGGCCTGGCTCCGGGGGACTACGAACTGGAGGTCGGGATGTACCTCTGGCCCGAGATGGAGCGGCTTCTCGTGCTAGGAGACGACGGGCAGGTGGTGGGAGACCGAGTCTTGCTGGGGGCCGTGGAAGTGGCGGGCAGCGGAGAGTAGGGGCGAACCCTTGTGGTCGCCCTCTTGGCAGGGAGTAGAGGCAAACCCCTGTGGTCGCCCTCTTGGCAGGGGGTAGAGGCAAACCCTTGTGGTCGCCCTCTTGGCAGGGGGTAGAGGCAAACCCTTGTGGTCGCCCTCTTGGCAGGGGGTAGAGGCAAACCCCTGTGGTCGCCCTCTTGGCAGGGGGTAGAGGCAAACCCCTGTGGTCGCCCTCTTGGCAGGGGGTAGAGGCAAACCCCTGTGGTCGCCCTCTTGGCAGGGTGAATGGGTGAAGCCCCGGGGCTTGCGCGACGGGGCTCCACCCTGTTTTGTCTACCTACTCGCGCCAGTTACCCGCCCAACTCCTTGAGACGGGCTTCCCACTTGGCATACAGCTTGTTGTAGGTCGCCTCGCTGATCTCGCCCGCGGCCAGCCGCATGTCCAGGTTGTCGAGCGTGGACTGGATCTCCGCGGCGGTCGTTGGAGTGGCGGGGGCCGCCGGGGCTCCCTGCGCCGGCTGCTGGCCTGGCTGCATGGCCTGCGTCATCATCTGGGCCATCGCCGCGCCCATGCCCACGCCCGCGCCCAGGCCCACGCCCGCACTGGCGACGCCACCGCCGCCGGGCTGCTGAGCCGCATCGCGCATCGCCCGCGCTGCCTGGAACTGCATGTAGGCGCGCATGTCGCCCAGCGCCCCCATGGAGGCCCGCTCATCGATCGCCTTGGCCGTCTCCTCGGTCGGGCCGACGTACTCGACGTAGACCGAAGTCAGGCTGACACCGCGGGACTCGAACTCTTCGGCCGTCTTGGCCCGCGTGCCCATCGTCAGCTCTTCCGACATCGCGGCCAGCTCGAGCACCGACTTGCCCATCTCGCCCACCAGGTCGGTGAGCTTGGTCAGGATCATAGAGCGGAGGAAGCCCTCAATCTCGGCCGTGCGGTAGATGCCGCGCGTGCCGACGATCTTGTTGACGAAGAGATGCGGATCCACGACCTGCATCGCATACGAACCACGCGCTTGCACGCGGGCCATGCCCAGTTCGGGGTCCTTGATCGTGATGGGCGTTGGCGTGCCCCACTTCAGGTCGGTAAACTCGCGCAGGCTGACGAAGTAGACCTCAGCTTTGAAGGGCGTCTCGCCAGAGAACACCTTGCCCACCAGGTCCACCAGTAGCGGGATGTTGGCTGTCGCGATCGTGTGGGCGCCTGCCCCAAACGTATCGAGCGCTCGACCGTCACGGAAGAAGACCGCCGCCTGGCTATCACGGACGATCACCTGCGAGCCGATGCGGAAATCACCGGACCCCCTCTCGGGGATGCGATGGACCATCTCCGTTCCGGCCTCGTCCACAAACTCCACTATATCGAAGACTCGTGCCATTGCACCTCACCTCCTCAGACTCATCTGACTATCCGGCGGAGCCTGCGCCCCGGCCTATACGCTGCCCAGGATAACGTGCTCGCGCTGGTCAAACGTACCGTTGGCCTCGCGGCAGATGTCCTGGATGATGCGAACCGTCTCCTCGAGCCCTTCGCCACCAGAGATGGCATCCCGCAGGTGACCGGTCGCTGTCTTCAGACGCTCCACGTACTCGAACAACGCCACGTCGAAGTTGTACATCTGCTCCAGCTCAGCCTGGTTGACCTTGACCGCGTCGAACATCCCGGAGTATCCATAGCTCGCGACGCGGACGCGATCGGTGAAGGTCTGAAGCTGAGTCACAGCGCTGCCCACGTCGTCCACCAGGTCCACCCTGCCGTGACTGATCAGATCCTTCTGGACCACATCGAGCTGCCGCCGCCGCTCGGCCAGTTGATCGGCCAACGCCTGGCGCAGAACCTGGTCGGCCTTACGCCGGGTCTGGCGCTCCTGGTACCCGCCCCACCCAGGGATGATGTCAAGCAATTTCTCCAGCGCCGTGCGGTCGCCCTTTACCTTGTCGTAAACGTCTCCCATTTCGCATGCCTCCTTAAATCTCGACCTGGCACCCTACCAATCTACCAGTTTACCAACTTACCGATCTACCAGTCTACCAACTTACCGATCCCTACCTCTATACGCACTAACCCGTGTCCGGTTTCACCCCGGCCCAGCCGCATCAGCCGGTCAGGAATATCTCCGCCCCGCAATAGGGGCACTTGACCACGCCCTTGCCGGCCAACTCCACCTCACCGCCACAATTGGGGCACTTGTCGCCAGACAGTTGGGCCGCGTCACGGGAGTACAGCGTCCCCTCGTCCCAGTTGATGTAGCCGGCGAAGAGCCCCTTGTCCACCAAATCGTAGACCCAAGCCTTGACCTGGTCACGGCCGGCATCCAGTTCCAGCGCCACGTCGGCGATCCCAACCTGGCCCCGGGCCTGCACCATGCCGAGCAGCTTGCGCTCCTTCTCGACCTCAGCCAGCTCAGCCGCCTCCCGGCGGCCCCGGACGAGCAGGAAGACCCCCACGCCGATCAGCGGCGCGGCGATGATGAAGGCCAACCCCAGGCCCAGCACGGGAGCCGCGAGCGTGTCGTAGTTGCCGGAGGCGTATCCCACGGCCAGCCACAGCGTGCTGAGGAGACAGACGCCCACTCCAACGACGACGAGGATCAGTCCAATGGTCTTGCCTGTGTTCATAGTCGCGCGATCTCCTTATCCAAAGCCACCGCCCCCGCCACCGCCGCCACCACCCCCACCACCTCCGCCGCCGGAGAAGCCGCCACCGCCGCTGGAACTGCTGGGCGAACTGGAAAGCGTGCCGCCGGCCGAGTTCAGCATGGAGGTGAGTCCGTCCGACATGCTCTGGAGTCCCCCGGATAGGCCATCGGACATCCCCTGCAACGACGGGACGCCGCCCCCGCCCTCCCCCATCCCGCCAAGACTGGGCGCGGATTGCCCGCCGCCGGTGTGCATCGGCACGGGAACGTACCACAGCGGAGCGGGCACGTAGGTCGTGTCGAGCCGTGAGAACTTGCGCACCCAGCTCTTATCCAGCCCAAAAGCGATGGCGTACGGCAGGTACTTCTCGAACTGATCGGTCGCCTCGCTCAGGTCCGTATAGCGCTCGATGTCCTGGAGGTAGCGTTTGAACGCCCGCCACCTGACGGATTGCTCGGCTCCCTGGCGCGTCTTGGTGGGCATGAAATGCCCCACGATGATCGTCCCGATCGCCGTGACAGCCACGCCGATCGCGGGGCAGATGAAGGCGACGGTGTACTCCGACAGGAGGGCCAGCAGGCAGATGCCGCCGAAGATGGCCAGCATCAGCAGCCCAATCCCGATACCCAGGTACTTCTTGCGGACTCTGTCAGGGCTAGATCCGAAGTAGCCGCGCCGGGTGATCTCATCATAGAGCTGTTTCTGAATCTTGGGAATGGCGGTGTAGAAACGGTCGCGCAGATCGGACATGCGCCGCTCGCTGCGCCCGGAGAATACCTTGGTCAACAGCGTTCGCTCGTAGGGCAGCAGCGCGTCGGCCGGCTCCGCGGCGAGGCGGAAGGTGAAATCGAGGCCCGAACTGAAGAGGCCGGACTTCCGCTCCTCCTGGATGGTGAGATAGCCACGCCGCGCCAGATCCACGAGCGTGGCGATGATGTCCTGCATATCCGCCTTCTCGTCCACCAGCGTGCCGGCCACGCCGGGCGGGTCGTCAGAGGGCGGCTCGGTCAGATACGGCGCGGGCATAGCAACGTTGGGATCTCGCCCGCGCAGGTACCACATGAGCAGAAGCACCAACGGGCCACCGATCAGCGCCAAAGCGCCGATCACGCCCAACCCCAGATCCGCCAGGGGTTTGTAGCTCTCCTCCCAGTCGGCCTGGCGATCGTAGGCCGCCTGCCAACTGGGTGGCGCGCCGCGCACGATACCGTGGGGGAACTGCACGCGGGCCTCCAGTTCCTGCCCGGGGTTGAGCTCCTCCTGGGCCTCGAAGACGACAGTGGACGTGCCCTCGCCCCGTATGGCGGCCTCGGCACCATACGCGGCCACCGGCCCCGCCGCAGCCCCCTCCGGGAGCCGAACGGTGACCGTGGAATGACGGACCGGGAACTCGCGGTCGGCGTACACCGCCTTCCAGTACAATTGGTCGCCGCCGTCGTAGTAGCGCAGGCCGTCCTGGACGACGTAGCGGAGAATGAACGTATGCGAGGTCTTGGAGGTATAGGGGAACTCCCAGCGGATGGTGAAATCGCCCTCGTCTACCGACGTGGAGAACGTGTACGCGCCGCCGTAGGCCTCCTCGTAGCGCCGGTCGCCCTCCAGCACCTGCACGTCGGCGATGCTCCCCAGCCGGTCCATCGGGATGTTCCGGTAGCCGTAGTGAAACTCGCCGCTCGTGAAGACAATCTGCTGGATCTCCTCGACGATGAAATCACCGTTGGGCCGGACGGTGATGCTCACGTCGAAACGTTCCCAATATAGGTACTGGCTTTGAGCTTGAGCCCCCCCTGCCAGGGCCAGGACCGTCACCAATGTCAGCAGCAAGAACCAAAGCGAGCGTTTCATCGGAGTATATCCCCCCAGGCGTGCCAAGGTGTGCCGCACCGAAGTGCGTCGTACGGCAGTGCCCCGCGCTCCGGCGCGCCGCACTCCGGTGCGCATATTATAGCGTAATTCCGGCGAAAGGAAAAACACTGCGGGTTGGTCGCATCGAAATCAAGGATGTCCGCGACGTCACGGCAGGGAGCGAAACGTGAGCGGCAGGTACGCGCGATATAGCTCCGGCAAGACGCGCAGCGTCACGGGCACCAGTTGTGGCGCATCCACCACGTCCGTACTCGTGGCGGTCACCGTGATGCCGGCCGTGAACGTGCCCGTGGAATAGCCCGTGCTGTCCACGGTCACCGTCAGGGGGCTCCCTTGGAAGCCCGTGGTGATGGCCAGCGAGGGTGTCACCTGGACCCCCACGGTCCCCGTCCCGGTCACCTGGAAGCCCGTCGCCACCTGCGCCGTCCAGGTGAACACGCCAAACCCCGTGTTCAGCGGCACGAGCACACCCGTGAGGGCACCAGGCGCGCGCACGTCGGCCAGGAAGCCGAGCGCGGGCGGCTCGACGGCCAGTCGCGGCTCGAGTTGCGCCGGGCGCTTATCCATGGCCGCCAGCGCGTCGTAGGCCAGCGTACTCGTGTACGGGGCGTCCAGCGGGGCCACGTAGCGCGGGACGTAGCCGCCGTACTGCGCGCCGTCATCCTTACAAAGGCGCCATTCCGATGGCGCGTAGTCTATCTTCAGCACAGAGAAATAGCGCGCGGGTTCGCACAGCCAGCCGTAGTCGTGCCAGTCCAGGTTCCACACGAACATCGGCCCCATCCAGGGCCAGTTCTCGTCGGCGTATTGGAAGGCACGCGTGATGTAGTCGGCCTGCTGAACCTCCGACACGTCCATCCAATCGAAGGTGTCCCGGTAGGCCGGCACGTTGTGACACCACCCCGGATCGGCGCCATCCTCAGACGGGTCGCGCAGCCAACTGAACTCCGTGGCCCAGATGGGCGTGTCCTCCAGGCCGTGCTGCTCCATCAGGTCGCGCATCACCTCGACGCCGCGGAAGGCGAAGCCGTTACCGCCGTCACTGGGGGGCAGCTCATCCAACGCCCGCTCCGGCTCGTAGGCGAAGCCGTAGGGGTGATAGCCGAACGCGTCGAAGTAGTCGCCCGCGCCCAGGAGCAACATCTGGCGGGCGTATTCCCGCTCGTCCATCGCGTCCCCGTTGTTGCCACTCCACCCCGCATAGGTGCCCTCAATCCGCCCCACCGGCGCGAGCCCCGCGCTGACGACGAGGGCGCGCGGGTCCACCGCCTTGATGCGCGCGTGGGCGACGCGCAGCATGTCGACGTACAGCGCCGGGTCAGGCGGGGCGGGCGACGCGTCGTAGTCCAGCCACCCCCGGCGGTTGGGCTCGTTGCATATCTCGTAGGCCTCGACCGTGCCCCGGCCGGCGGTGGCGATCGCCTCGACGGCATCTCCCCACGCCGCCAGGTCATCGGAGCGCTGGGTGCAGTCTATGAGGAAGAGCACCCGATACGGGTAGCGGGTCGTGGGCACCTCTGGGTCGTATTCCTCCCACAGCTTGAGCCAATCCAGGCCCAGCGGCGCGAAGAGGGAATCTACGCTGCTGCGGTCGCGCACGTTCATGCCATAGCCCAGATGGGGCGGCGGCAGAGAGGGCTCAGAGACCGCAGGGGGAGGGGGTTCAGCGTGCGCGGGCGGCGAGGCCGCCTCGAAGACCCCCGATATGAGCAGGAGGAAGGAAAGGATGGCCGCGCCGGTCAAGACCCTACTTCCGACCGTAGATGCGGACGAAATGGGCGATGGAGCGGTCGTAGGTGCGCTCCGCGTCCGGAGGGAAGAGGCAGCCCGGCAACTCGCCCATCCGCCAGTGGTAGCGGATGCATTCGCAGCACTTGCCTTTCCTGGAACAGGGCTCGTAGGTGCAGGTGCAGTGTGTCAGATTCTCGTCTACTTTGCATTCCATGTTCGATTACCTCCAAGCGAGGGATAGTGACCTGCCGGGGAGTATAACATGGAGCATATCAAAACAAAAGGCCACCGGGCTCACCGGTGGTCTCTTGACCCTACGTCTGTACACGTGGGACTCACGCGGTCATGCGCTCCTCGACGTACGCCACGACCTGTCCCACGGTCTTGATCTGCTGAGCGTCTTCGTCAGGAATTGTGCCGCCGAACTGTTCCTCGAATTCCATAATGAGTTCCACGAGATCGAGGGAATCGGCCTCCAGGTCCTCGCGGAAGCGAGCTTCCGGCGTGACCTTGTCCGGCTCCACCCCCAATAGATCAACGACGATCTGCTTGACCTGCTCGAACGTATCTGCCATTGCCCTTACCTCCTTTTTTGTGTGTCCTGGCTGTCTTAGGACTATTCTACCCCTGCTAAGAGGTTTGTCAACCTGTGGGTACCGGGCTTGTGCTTGACAACCTATTCCACTGTCGGTATCATACACGGGTTACCAGACACGCCCGACTACCTGCCATGAACAACACCGACGATGGGCCTGAGTTACGAGGAGGTGCATGCACCAACAGCGCAAGTCCGAGCACATCCGCATCAACCTGGAGGAGGACGTTGATTTCAAGTACGTCTCCACCGGCTTCGAGCGCTATCGCTTCGTGCATTGCGCGCTGCCGGGCTTCAGCCTCGACGACGTGGACACCACGACCCGGCTGCTGGGCAAGCGCCTGGCGGCACCGCTCCTGATCTCTTCGATGACCGGGGGCACGCCCGAGGCACGCGCGATCAACCGCAGGCTGGCAGAGGCAGCACAGGCTGCAGGGGTCGGGATGGGTTTGGGTTCACAGCGCGCCGCCGTCGAGAACCCGTCGCTGGCGGACACCTACTACGTGCGCGACGTGGCCCCAGACATCCTGTTGATGGCCAACCTGGGCGCGGTGCAGTTGAACTGCGGCTACGGCCCGGAGCAATGCCGCCTGGCGGTCGAGATGGCCGGAGCCGACGCGCTCATCCTACACCTCAATTCGCTGCAGGAGGCGCTCCAACCCGAGGGAGACACCCGCTTCGCCGGGCTGCTGGCCAAGATCGAGGCCGTCTGCCACGCCCTGAAAGTGCCGGTACTCGTCAAGGAAGTGGGATGGGGCATCTCGGAGCACGTGGCGCGCCAACTGGCGAGCGCAGGCGTGGCGGCGATCGACGTCGCCGGCGCGGGCGGCAGCTCGTGGAGCCAGGTTGAGATGCACCGCGCCACAAGCGAGCACGAGCACCGGGTGGCCGCAGCCTTCGCCGAGTGGGGCATCCCAACCGCCGAGAGCCTGGCGATGGCGCGCCGAGGTGCGCCTGGCCTGCCCACCATCGCCAGCGGCGGCATCCGCGATGGTATCGAGGTGGCGAAGGCCATCGCGCTAGGGGCCGCGGCGTGCGGCGTCGCCGGGCCATTCCTGCACGCCGCGAGCGCGTCCGCCGCCGCCGTGGCGGAACTCGTGGCCGTCCTGATCGACCAGTTGCGCGTCGCCATGTTCGCTACCGGTGCCCGTGACGTCCCGGCATTGCAGCGCACGCGTCTGATCTCGTGCGAACCGCGGCATCAATGACGGGAGAGAGGATTCAGGTTTCAGATCTTATGCCACTCCAGACGTTTGTCAACCGTTGTCTGCCGGCCCTTGAAGAGGAAATGGGGGCGCTCGTCCAAACTGATGACGCACCTTCAGCCTTACAAAGGCGCCATTCCGAGGGCGCACCGGCACCCCTACAAAGGCGCCATTCCGATGGCGCACCTTCATCCGTACAAAGGCACCATTCCGATGGCGCGCGCTACAGCGGGCTCTTCGGCATGCTACGCTACCACCTGGGGTGGGCTGACCAGGCCTTCAACCCCTGCCGGGCACGGACCGGCAAGCGCGTGCGCCCGCTGCTGTGCCTGCTGGCCTGCAAGGGCTGCGGCGGCGACTGGGAACGGGCGCTGCCCGCCGGGGCCGCCATCGAGATGATCCACAACTTCTCCCTCATCCACGACGACATCGAGGACAGGGATCAGACGCGCCGAGGCCGGCCGACCGTGTGGGCGCTGTGGGGAGAAGCGCAGGCGATCAACGCCGGGGATGCCCTCTTCGCGCTGGCCCAACTGGCGCTGGTGCGCCTCTTCGAGCGCGGCGTGGCCGGCGACACCGTCGCGGCGGCGATGCGGCTCCTGAACGACACGTGCCTGGCACTCACGCGGGGCCAGTACCTGGACATCGGCTTCGAGACGCGCGAGCACGTCCCCATCGCGGACTACGTGGCCATGGTCGAGGGAAAGACCGCCGCGCTGATCGCCTGCGCCTGCGAGATGGGCGGCCTCGTCGCGGAGGCCGGCGAGCCCCAGCGCGAGCACCTGCGCTCCTTCGGGCACCACCTGGGGCTGGCCTTCCAGATGCGCGACGACGTGCTGGGCATCTGGGGCGACCCGGCCGTCACCGGCAAGCCGGTCGGCGCCGACATCGCCCGGCGCAAGAAGACACTGCCCATACTGCACGGCCTGGAGCGGAGCGCCGAACTGCGCGCGCTGCTGGCCCAGGATGCACTCTCCGCGGATGACGTCCAGGGCGCGACGCGCCTGCTGGAGGGGACGGACAGCCGGGCATATACAGAGCAACTCGAGCGGCAGCATCACGCCCAGGCGCTGGCCGCGCTGGAAGCGGCGGGCCTGCGGTCTTCGGCCTCCGAGGCACTGCAGGAACTGGCGGACAAGCTTATGGGCCGCGAGCGGTGACGGACCGAAGACCTGACAGGGCGGATGAGGCGGATGAGTACATCCGACATCCGTTCGAAAACCTGTCAGGTCTGGTCGGCCTGGACGTAGCGGGTCGGCAGGAATTCCTTTCCTAGCAACTCGCGGGCGATGATCATGCGCATGACGTTGATGGTACCCTCAGCCCCGATGGAGTAGGAGCGGATGCCCCGGATGCCCATCTCCACCGGGCATTCCTTCGTATAGGCCATCGCGCCAAACCAGTTAGCGACCTCGTTCATGATCTCGAAGCCAACCAAGGGTGCACGCATCTTCGCCATTGCTGCCGCTAGCGCGATGTCGCGGTGAGAGGTCGTCCCCTTCTCGTACTTCTGGTCCATCGTCCACGCCGACTTGTACGTCAGTAGCCTGACCCCCTCCAGATCGGCGTAGAGATCGGCCAGGGGGAACTGGATGCCCTCAAAGCTGGCCAGTGGCCGGCCGAAGGCCTCGCGCAGACGGATGTGGTCGATCCCCATGTCCAGCGCGGCCTGCGCGGCACCCACGCAGGTGGCCCCAATCAGGGTGCGCGCTGCCGAAAAGCCCTCCATGGCGTGGTAGAAGCCCCGGTTGAGCTCACCTACCTGGTGATCGGCCGGCAGGCGCACGTCGTCCAGGGCAAAACCACCCGTGGAGATGCCCATGCGCCCCATGTCCTCGAAGAACGTGGGCATAATGCCCGCCGTCCCCCTGAGCGGCACAGCGAAGAAAGTAAAGGCCTTGTGCTCTGCTGCCGGGTTGGGATCGGTGCGGGCCAGCATGAGATGGATACCGCCCCACTCCAGGGACTCGCGCACGCCACTGATGAACATCTTCTCGCCGTTGCATACCCACGCATCGCCATCACGCATCGCACGGGTGTTGCATGCGCGCAGAATATCGGACCCGCCACCGGGCTCGGTGGTGGCAATGCCCAGGAAGGCCTCACCCCGGGTCACCTTGGGCAGATACGCCTCTTTCAGCTCAGGGGTGCCGTACTGATCGAAGATGAAACCCCACGCCGCCTCCACCAGGTACAGCACCGGTACGGCCAGGCTGATATCGGCGCGGCCCAGTTCCTCGGCGGCGATGGCGGCCATCATCCAGTCAGCCCCAGCGCCGCCGTACTCCTCACCGACCAACGGGGCCAGGAGGCCCATGTCCGCCATCCCCTTGACGATGTCTGGGGGAATACGCTCGCTCGTATCCATCTCGCGCACGCGAGGCGCGATCTCCGACTGCGCAAAGTCGCGCACCGCCCGTCGCCACAGTCGCTGCTCTTCGGTCCAGCCGAAATCCATTTCTCTGTCTCCTTACTTCATCGCGCCAACCACCCGCCGTCCACCGGCACGACAGTGCCGTGCATGTAGTTCGAGGCAGCCGAGGCCAGGAACACGACTACGCCTTTCAACTCGGCCGCGTCACCCCAGTGGCCAGCCGGGATGCGGGCCAGGATAGCCCGGTTCCGCACCAGGTTAGCGCGCAGAGGAGCCGTGTTGTCGGTTGCCATGTAGCCCGGCGCGATGGCGTTCACGTTGATGCCCTTCGAGGCCCATTCGTTGGCCATCTCGCGGGTGAGCCCGGCCACCCCGCTCTTGGACGCCGTGTAGGACGGGATCAGGATGCCGCCCTGGAACGAGAGCAGCGACCCGACGCTGATGATCTTCCCGCCCCCTTGGCGCACCATCACCCGGGCTGCCGCCTGCGAGAGGAAGAACAGCGCCTTCAAGTTCACCTGTATCACGTCGTCCCAGTCCTGCTCGCCGAACTCGAGCGCAGGGGCGCGGCGGATGATACCGGCGTTGTTGACCAGGATGTCCAGCCGGCCCAACTCGCTTTCGACGCGGCCCACCAACTCGCCCAGTTCGGCGACCGTGGCCTGCTGCAGATCGCAGCGCACCGGCAGGAAGCGTCGGCCCAGCGCTTCCACCTGAGCCTGTGTGTCCTCGTAGCGGGTCAGATACAGACCGGCGATGTCCGCGCCAGCCTCCGCCAGGCCAAGCGCCATAGCCTGTCCCAGGCCCCGGCCCACGCCGGTGACCAGGGCAACCTGATTGTTCAGACGAAACAAGTCAAGTACACCCATTGCCAAAGCCTCCCGTCTGGCTAGTGCCCCAATTCCCGCAGCATAGGCACGGTGCGTCCCACCCAATCCAGGTCAGGGTCGCCCTCCACCGCCTGAATCCGGTGCTCCCCCGCCAGGAACCACAGGTAGTACGTCGTATATCCCGGCGCGCTGACGACGGTGTGGTATCCGACGGGCGCCATCATGATCGTGTTGTTGCGAACGGTGAAGTTCTCCTCTTCTCCCCGGTCGTTGTAGTAATGGCACATGCCGAACCCATCCGCAGGGCTGACCTTGAAGAAATACATCTCCTCGTGGCATGCCTCGCGGGGGAGGTCGTCGTGCTCGTGTCTGTGCGGCGGATAGGTAGACCAGTTGCCACTTGGCGTGAAGGTCTCGCCCACGATGAGCCGCCGGGCAGGCAGGTCAGGCTGGGCGGTCCCGGTGAGGATCTCGTGGTAGTAGCGCGTGAAGTTGGCCGCACCCCACACGCCGTTCCCCACCTGCTCTGGGGTGATGACGTAAGGATCTGCCTCCAGATCGCTTGGCGCGCTGGTCATACCGATCTCCACCGGCCCCTCCGCCGTGACGCGATACTCAACGCCGGCGGGCAGGTAGACGGCGTGGGGCTTTCCGGCGAAGACGTTTGGTCGCCCTCCCACCTTGTCGAATCGCTTCCCTGCCACCTCGAAGGTGGCCTTGCCACCCATTACGACCGCCAGCGCCTCGCGCTCACCGGTCTGACCAGAATACTCCTCACCGGCAGGCAGCACCAGCAAACCAAAGTCCAGCAACCGGCACGGATTGTGGGGCAGCACATTGAGCCCCTGTTCAGTTTCCAACGATGCAAAGTACTTCATTTCTCGCCTCCAATGTGATAGTGTACCGTCCTGCTCTCAAAGCCTGTCTCCTAAACCTCGCCAAAGACCAAGCGGCTGATCGTGCCCTCGCCCATACCTTCGACAGCAACGGGCACGCGCTGGCGTGCGAGGGACGCCCCCTCCACCTCGGCAAAAAACACTTCGCAGAGTACGTACGCCGTGCAGCCCGGCTCCAGGTGTCCGCCGAACGCGCCATCCTGAGTAGCAAGCGCCACATGAATGTGGGGTTCTCCATTCACTACCAGGCCGTTCATCGAGAGAATCTCAATGCCACCTTCACCCCGGCCGAAGGCGTTCTCGGTCGGAATGCGGTTGTGAGTCACCCAGTGGAGATGGTACGCGGCCAGCGTGCCATAGCCGCCCAGGATCACGGCCTGCCGGACGTTGGCCTCCTTGAGGAACCTCTGCACCGATGCAAGCACATCCTCACCTGGATCTATGCGGAGGATGTGAATATCCCTAAGTGATAACGCGGCAAATTCCATTACGAGTCAGACCTCCTTGCATGCCACCCCATCGCTCTGCCCCAGAAACTCGGAGAGCATCCGGTTTCGGGGTTGGTCCATTTCTGAAGGACGATCGACATCCATAGTTGAATCTGCTCCACCTTCCATCTTCTGCTCACCAATACTACTCAGGCACATTGTGTTGGGGTCCCCAAAAGTCGAACTTCTTCCCCTGCAATGCTAGCAAAGCCTCCAAGAAGAAGTAATCGCCGCAGATGAAATAGGCATCCACGCCCAGCCCCTTATGGGCATGATAGGTTCCGTGGCGCAGCAGCCCCTGCGCTTCGGGCTGGGTCTCAAGACAGTGTGCGACCAGCGATCCCAAGAGAGTAACGGCCGAATCACGAAACTCCCCGCTATCCACCTTATCATCCAACCGGGCAAGGCGCAGCATCCCCCCGGCGGCGACCGCGCCTGCCGAGCTGTCGCGGTGATGAGGCGCGTCTTCGGGCAGGCGCAGATCCCACCAGGGCACGCCGTCTGGCGGCAACTCGGCCACAAAGCGGCGTGCTGCCTGGCGAGCAGCCGCCAGGAAACGCCCTTCCTCACACCACTCGGCTGCCAGGGCGAAGCCGTATATGGCCCACGCCTGTCCCCGCGCCCAAAGGGAGTCGTCGGCAAATCCCTGATGCGTGCGCGGCCCGACAGGCTGGCCCGTCTCCTGATCCAGGAAGAACGTGTGGTAGGTGGATCCATCCGGCCGCAGGAGGTAACGCAGGCTGGTCTCAGCGTGCGCCAGCGCTGCCAGGTGATACTGAGGATCACCTGTCTGTTCGGAGGCCCAGAACAGGAGCGGGAGGTTCATCATCGTATCGATGATCATTCTGCCCCCCTCTGCCGGGTCCCCGACGGCCCCCCAGGCCTGGATGTATTCCCCTTGGGGCCGGTACCGCTGCACGAGTTCCCGAGCGGCTCGCAGGGCCAGTTCCCGCGCTTGCCTGTCGCGCCCCGCCGTCCCTACAAAGGCGCCATTCCGATGGCGCCCCGTCGTCCCTACAAAGGCGCCATTCCGATGGCGCCCTGTCGTCCCTGCAAAAGCGCCATTCCGATGGCGCCCTGTCGTCCTTACAAAGGCGCCATTCCGATGGCGCGTCACCTGCCACTGAGCGCGCGCGCTCAGCGTGAACAGGAAGCCCAGGTCGTGGGTGATGTGGACACGTCGCGCCAGCCGCTCCTCGAAGGTCGGGAGGAGCGCCTCGGCATGCGTGCGCAGGCCCTCATCGCCGGTGGCCACGCATGCCAGCCACAGCAGGCCAGGCCAGAACCCGGCCAGCCAATTGGTGTTCGCCGTGAGTTGGTAGCTCGTCCCATCCCCCACTGTGGGAAACCGGCGCCCAAATGCAGCGTGAACACGCCGGATCCGCTCCAGCGAGCCGTGTAGCGCAGCTTCCAGATTCACGTGAGAGGATAGAATGCGAGACATAGCTCGATCTCCTCAGTGAAAAGGCGATTCCCCGATCCCTCCGATACCCCCCCTTTCATGCTACACTTACCTACCGACTGCAGGCGTATCCTAGCTTGCCGGATATGGTCCTGCCGGCTCCCACGACTAATTCGGAGAGTTCCCGAAGCTGGGCATCCGGGAACCGATAGATCGGTCCAGAAACGCTGATAGCAGCGATGACGTATCCTGTGTGGTCGAAGATCGGAGCGCCGATGCAGCGAATGCCCTCCTCGATCTCCATGTCGTCGATCGAAAACCCCTGGGCTCGCACGAGCTCGAGGTGTTTTTCCAGCACTGCCCTGTCGGTAATCGTGTGAGGCGTGCGCGGCGTGAGCGTGATCTGATCGAGAAGCGCGGCACGCTGCTCCTGCGGAAGAAAGGCGAGGATCGCTTTGCCCATCGCCGTGCAATAGACAGGATTGCGAGTGCCTATGACACAGTGCATGCGTACGGAACGTGAACCATCCACCTTGGCCACGTAGAGCATCTCCGTGCCATCCAAGACGGCCAGGTGAACCGTCTCGCCGGAGAATCGGCTCAGTTCGCGCATGTCTGGCTTGGCAAGTTCCGGCAGGTCAAGGCGCTCCAGGAAGCTCTTGCTCAGGTTGAGCACCTGTGCTCCAAGCTCGTAGCGCCCATCATCCTGGCAAGTCGTGACGTAGTTGCGAGTCAGGAGCGTGGTGAGATGCCGATAGGCTGTGGGGCGGGACATAGAGCACCGCTGTGCAACCTCCTGCGCGGATAGAGGCTGATCAGCGGCCGCCAGGCACTCCATAATGTCGAGGGCTTTGAGGACAGACTGTATCAGGTTTGCTTCGTGGCCTACCCGCTGTGGCATCCCCACCTCGGCCGATCTCTCAGACACGTGCGAATCCGCAATCGTGATGTTACAAGACAGGCTCTGCTGGCAGCCACTGGTCGCGGTCCGCCACAAGACAGACTTCGCTGCTAGGATCTGCTAGCGCCGTGGAGGTCGTTCACTATACGAACGAGTTGTTCGCACAGTGAACAGTATACCACACCGCCTGTGGCGTGTCAAGTGTCGCTTTCGCGCGACCTGCGATATAATCAGCGCTGTCCGCCGGGAAGCGACGGAGCAAGAAGGTCACGATGACGATTAGAGAGATTCAGGCCAAAGTACTCCTATCGCACGTCAAACAGCCAGACACCTGGTTTGGGCTCAAGTACACCATGAACCTATACCGGGGCTGCCAGCACCAGTGCATATACTGCGACTCGCGCAGTGAGTGCTACCGGATCGAGCGCTTCAACACAGACGTCCTGATCAAGACGAATGCCATCGAGTTGCTGAGAAGGGAGCTGGCCAGCAAGCGCGTGAAGGGCGCTATCGGCACGGGCTCCATGAACGATCCGTACATGCCCGTGGAAGCCGACGTGAACCTGACGGGACGGGCGCTCAAGGTCATCGCTGAGTTTGGGTTCCCCGTCCACGTTATGACCAAGAGCGACCTTGTCCTTCGAGACCTGGACACCCTGTGCCGCATCAACGCGCGTTTCGCGGCCGTGAGCTTCACGATCACCACCGCTGACGACGAGTTGGCCAACAAGCTGGAGCCGGGCGCTGCCCCCGTCTCGAAACGGTTCGCGGCTATGAAGGTGCTGGCGGATCACGGCATCCACACCGGGGTCAGCATGATGCCGATTCTGCCCTTCATCGAGGACAGCGAAGAGAACGTCAGGCAGATCGTGGAGCAGGCACGCGCACACGGGGCCACGTATATCATCCCCTGGTTTGGCATGAGCATGCGCGATCGCCAGCGCGCCTATTACTACGACAAGCTCGACCAGCTCTTTCCCGGCTTGAGGCAGATGTACGAGCGAACGTTTGGAGATCAGTACGCTTGCGCGTCGCCCCACGCCGACCGGCTGGCGAGCGTGTTCCACGACCTGTGCGACCGGCATGGGATTGCGACGCGTATGAAGGGCTACGAGCCCGTGACGGCCACTCAGTTGAGACTGCTATGACAAAACCCTAAGACCTGACAGGGCGGATGGGTACATCCGTCCCGAAACCTGTCAGGTCTGGCGGACCCGGCCGTCTCACTACGACGAGCATTCGCCTAAGCGGACGAGCTTTCCTCCAGGATATACGCGATCTCGTCGGACACGGCATCGGGCAAGGGCTCCGGCTGATGCCCCTCAATGAGAGCCACCGTCCTGTCTCGCAGCCGTTCGCCCAGGCGCTGGCTGCCCGCCGCGACCCAGTCATCCGCCCGCTGGCGGGTGAACACCCCCGGCTGCCACAGTTCGCGGAAGTGCCTCAGCGTGTGCTCGTGCGTGAGGAAATCGCCGCCCGGCCCCACGCCATGAATCACCTCCAGGGCCAGGGATTCGGCATCCAGCGACACACCCTCAACGAAGCGGCGCATCATCGCGATCATCTCGGCGGTGAACACGACCATCTCCGGCGACGTGGTCAGCCCACCCTCCAGGTATCCCACGTCGTGCACCAGGTTCGTCCCCGCCAGCAACGCGACCAGCACAGAAAACGCGGAGTCGGCCGCGGCCTGTTCGTCCATGACGCAGCTATCGGAATGGCCAGCGTAGCCCCACGACGGCAGCCCGTAGAAACGCCCCATCTCGGCCACCAGGACACGGGCCAGTTGGAACTCGGGAGCGCTGTACACGCTGATGGTCGTCCGCATATCCATGTGATGCAGCCCCTGGCCATAGACAAAGGGGGCTCCGGCGTGCTTGAGCTGATGCATCACCAGGCTGGAGAGTACCTCCGCGTTGCCCAGGACCAGCCCGCCAGCCAGGCTCACCGGCGCGGTTCCGCCCATCATAGGCGCTGGGGAGTGGACGATGGGCAAGCCGTGTTCGGCCATGCTAAGCAGTTTGCCTGTCGCCGTCTCCGAGTGCCTGAGCGGGGTCGAGGGTTCGGAGTAGAGCAGCAGCGTGGGGTTGAGCCGCAACTGCTCCATGCCCCCGGCAGCGGAAGCTGCCATGGCGATGATGGCCTCGCAGTCGGCCCGGTCATCGCACACGAACACGATCGGCTTGCTCGTGTGCTGTAGCATCAGGGCGAACTGATGCCGGTAGGGCTTGGATCTATCCAGGTCTGACGGAATGCCCATGGACATGTAGAAGCCCATCTCCGGCAGAGCGTCCACCACGTGGATGCTGTCAACCAGGTCCGCGACGGTATAGGGACGGCGTTCGCCGGTGCGGGGGTCCAGGTAGTTCGGGCAGTCGGAGCCGGTGCCGAAATTGACCGCGCGCCCCTCCAGCGGCGCTGCGACCTCGTCGCTTCCCCGCCCGCAGAGCACGACGCGCGACGGAGGCTGGGCCAGCGCCCACTCCACCAGCCCGGGGGGAAAACGAACCAGGTTGGCGTCGGTGATGATAGCGTCGGTCTGGCGCAGCAGGTCCAGCGCCTCGTCGTGATAGATGCGCACTCCAGTGCGCCGCAGAACCTCGAGCGAGGCCGCGTGAATTGCCTCACACTGTTGCTTGCTCAGCATAGTCATTCTAGGAAACGTATGACCGTCTTGGGTCATGCTACTCTACTCCTAAACAATGGTTTGGTGGGTTGGTAAATTGGTAGATTGGTGGGTTGGTAAATTGGTAGATTGGGGAGGTGCCCCCGCGCGCTTCGCCGCGACGGCCAGCGCTTCGGTGACCAGCGACGGAATGATGGCGAGCCGGTATTCGCGTGAGGCGCGTCTCGGGCTGGTGCGGGGGTCGGCCTCCTCCTGAGCGATCCGCGCGGCCTGTGCGAAGGCCTCCATCGTGGGCGGCCGCCCCCTCAGGAACGTCTCCGCGCCGGACGCTCGAAACGGGCGCGGGGCGACCGGTCCGAGGGCGACGCACGCCCCTTCGATATGCCCGCCCTCGCGAGCCAGACACAGTTTGACAGCGCAGTTCAGAATCGGCAACACCAGAGAAGGCCGGCGGCCGATGCGCCTCCAGGCCGTGCCGCACAGAGGCTCAGGACTCACGAAACGAATGTGGGTGACCACCTGGCGCGACGGGTCTATGGCAGACAGACCCGGCCCATCGAACAGCGACGCCACGGTCCGCCACTCCGCCCCTTGGGCGTCCACGACCCGCGCCCCTGCCTCCAATGCGACCGCCACGATGGCGCCGTCGGCCGCGGGCATCGCCTGCACGATGTTCCCCACCCAGGTGGCGACGTTCTGAATTGCAGCCGCGCCGACGGAGCGCGCGGCCTCGGTGAGTGCGTGCACGTGCTGGCCCAAGAAAGGCGAACCCTGAATCGCGGCAAACGTCACCGCCGCCCCAACCTCGACGAACGATGCCCCGGCGGCACCCTCGGTGACCTTGATCTGGTCCAGGCCCGGGATGCGGGTGACGTCCACCAGCGCCCGCGGATGGATCTTGCGCTTGCGTATGTCCGGCATGACGTCGGTGCCACCGGCGATGACGCGAGCCTGGCCATCGTATGCCATCAGATGGGCGACGGCTTCTTCAACTGAACCCGGGTAGAGATAGTCAGTCATTCGTACTCACCCCTCTACCGTACTCGTAGTCCGAGGGCAGCGACGTCGGACTGCTGGACGCAGCCGAGCACAGACGGTCGGGATCAATGTCCGCGCCATCCTGGCCGCAAGGGTGTGCGAGCAAGGATGCTCGCGGTCCAGGCACAGATAATCCGTCATTCGCCATCACCCGGAGGCCGAGCGAGGGCTCGGCGTCCCCATCTGCCTCAACACGCGCTCGGGCGTGGCCGGTATCTCCCGTATGCGCGCACCGATCGCGCGGGAAACGGCATTGATGATCGCCGGTGTCGCGGGAAGCATCGCCGCCTCGCCCAGCCCTTTAGCGCCGAAGGGGCCGTGAAAGCTGGCCACCTCAACCAACAGCACCTCGACCTCAGGCATAGAGGCGACTGTCGGGAGATAATAGTCGCTCAAGCCAGTACTCACCCCCGGTATGACCTCCTCCATCAGGGCTGCGCCCAGCCCCATCAGGACTGCGCCTTCGATCTGTCCCCTGGCATCCACCGGATTGATGGCCCGCCCGACGTCGTGAGCGGCCACCACGCGGGAGACCCGGACCTCTCCGGTGCGCAGATCCACCACGACCTCCGCCAGGTGAGCGCCCGTGACGAAAATAGGCACGTATTCCGGGCGTGTCTCCTCTGGAAACAGGAGGGAGGGATTGAAGCAGCCAGCCGCCCGCCTGGACTTGCCCATACGGTCGAACTCCCGGGCCACCTCCGCCAGTGAGACCGAGAGAGCGGGCTGTTCCAATCCGTCTGTGCCGGCCCGCGCCGATGTAGGGGGGCGGAGACTACGCCCTGCCGACGGATTGGAGCAATCCGCGACCATCCGCGGTCGACCGCCTGCCCCCACAACAACCTGGTTTCGTCGCAGGGCCAGATCGGCGGGCGGGCAGTCCAGCATCTCCGCCGCCGTGGCCAGGATCTCGCGCTTGAGGTTGCGCACCGCCTGGCAGACGGCGTTGCCGACCCAGTAGGTGGATCGGGAAGCGCCCTGGATGCCGCTGTCGGGCGTGAGCGCCGTGTCGGCGTTCACCAGCTCGACGCAATCCCTGGGCACCCCCAGCGTCTCGGCAGCCAACTGGCTCATCACCGTGTTCGTGCCCTGGCCGTAGTCGGGGGCCGAGCAATACACGACGAAATGCCCATCCTCGGCCAGCGCCGCCCCAGCCTCGACTCGCAATGAGCCGGATTTCCCAAACCGGTACCACATCCCGGCAAGGCCCACCCCCTTGCGCAGGGGCATGCTCTTCGCGCTCGCGGCAGCGTTGAACGCCCTCGCCGCCTCCTGAAACGCCCGATAATGGGGCCGGATCGCCTCCAGCACCTCGATGTAGCCCAGGGACTCCGCCACCGGGTACCCCAGGAAGGACACGTCCGCCCCCCGCAGCGCGTTTCTCAGCCGGAATTCCAGGGGGTCCTGCCCCAGCTCGGCGCTCAACTCGTCCAGCGTGCACTCCAGGGCGAAAGTGGACTGTGCCGTGCCGAACCCACGGAACTGGCCACTCTTGGGGCCGTTGGTGTAGACGCTCTGGCCATAGGCGTCCACGGCCCGCCACCGGTAGGCTCCCCCGCTGGCCGTGACGGCGAAGCTGGGGATGTACTGGCCGTGGGCGTCGTAGCCGCCGGTGTTGGCACTGATGCGAACCCGGATGCCGGTCAACCGCCCGCCGGCACTGGCGCCGATCTTATAGTCTACCCGGTAGGGATGACGCTTCGGCGAGGCATCGAAGGATTCCCGGCGGGAATACACCAGGCGCACGGGCCGGGACGTGCTCCAGGTCATCAACGCGGTCGCTATCAGGGGCCATGGGTCCTGCTTGCCGCCGAAGGAGCCACCGGTGGGCGGCATGATCACCCGCACACGCGATGGATCCAGCGCCAGAACGGCGGCGATATATCCCTGCGCCCAGTGCGGCTCGTGGGTGCCGGCGACGACGGCTATCCTCCCAGCCTCGTCTACGTAGCCCAGCGCCGCCTCCCGCTCCATGGCGGCGTGCTCCAGGTACGCCGTGCGATAGCAGGTTTCGATGATCACGTCCGACTCGGCGAAAGCGGCGGCCAGATCTCCGTGGGCGACCCGGTTGGTGGTCAAGACGTTGCCCTCGGTGCCGATGGGGAACGCCTCTTCCCTCAGCGTCTCGTCGGACTCATACGCATGCGGCAGAGGCTGGTACTCGACCGTGATTGCCTCCACGCCTGCCTGAGCACACTCTGGAGAATCCGCCACAACCAGCGCCACCGGAGCGCCCTTCGTGCGGCCGGTGTCGCCGACAGGCGTCAACACCGGCTCGTCCCGGCTGTACTCGGGGAAACCGTTCAGGCCGGGGACGTCATCGGCAGTGAGGATGCGCACCACACCCGGCGACTGCGCAGCCTGTTCTGTGTCAAGGGACAGCAGACGGGCGTGGGGATGCGGGCTACGCAAGACCCTGGCGTGCAGCAAGCCGGGCATCGCAATGTCCTCGACGTACCTGGCCCGGCCGGTCACCTTGTCAACGGAGTCGGTGCGGGCAACATCGCCGCCGATGGGGTCAGCACCCTGATTCTGAACGGTGCCGACCGACGACGGTGCCGGCCGAGGGTCGGGAGGGCTTTCGCCACGCAACGCCGCCGCGGCCAACTCGACCGCCATGACGACGCGGGTGTATCCCGTGCAACGACAGAGATTGCCCTCCAGCGCCGCGACGATCTGCTCCCGGCTTGGGTCAGGCTCGCGGTCGAGGAGCGCCTTCGCGGCCAGGATCATGCCGGGCGCGCAGTAGCCACACTGCACGGCCCCGGCCTCGATGAAGGCGGCCTGGAGCGGATGCAGCCCCTCCTCCCGCTGTGGGTCCGCCAGTCCCTCGATGGTGAGCACGCGCCGCCCGGCGACCTTGCCCACCGGCGTCAGGCAAGAACGGATCGGAACCCACCGTCCTCGGTGGGCGCCATCCAAGAGAACCGTGCAAGCACCGCACTCGCCCTCGTGGTCACATCCCTGCTTGGTACCGGTCAGCCCCAAGTCATTCCGCAGCACGTCCAGCAGACTCGTGGCCGGATCCACGTCAACGACGACAGGTTCGCCATTCAGAGTAAACGATATGCTCATTCACACCACGACTGACGTTTCACGTTTGACGCTTGACGCTTGACGTCTCACTTCTCCCGCGCCTCGGCTGCCTTCAGAATCGCCTCGATCCTCTCCGCCGCGCCATCGGGCAAGGGTGGTGGCTTGTGGGTCGCCAGGATATCCCGCACGCGCGACTTGATGCGCGCGCGCATCGTCAGCGATCCGGCCGCCTCCCAGTTCACCCACGGATCCCGGTCCATCAGCGCCGGCGTCCATATCTCGGCGCGGCAGCGCTTCGCCGTCTCCCGCGTGGACATGAACTCTCCGGCCGGCCCGATCTTGTCAATCAGGTCCAGCATCAGTGTATCGTCGCTGACCTCGACACCGCGCATGACGCGGCGCGTCATGGCGATGATCTCGTCGTTCATCACCAGCATCTCCAGCGAGCCGATGTCGGCGCAGTCCAGGAACCCTACGTCGTGGACCAGCGTCGCGCCGCTCAGGCCGGAGAGCACCACCTGCATGGTGCTTTCGATGGCCGCCTGCAGATCGAGCACCTTGGCCTCGGAAGCCCCGGCCGTGCCCATGAACGGCACGCCCAGGTAGCGGGAGATGTCCGACAGGGCCGCACCGTAGAGACTCATCTCCGGCCCTCCATAGGCGGGCCGCCCGGTGCGCAGGTCCATCGGCTGCGGCACGCCGCCGATACACACCGGCGCGCCCCGTTTCTTGAGTTGGATGATGGACAACCCGCTCAATGCCCCGGCCAGGTAGACGACGAACAACCCCGCCCCGGTCACCGGCGCGGTGCACCCGGCGGTGCCGCCGCCCAGGTAGATGATGGGAATGTCGCGCTCGGCGGCCCACAGCACGTTGGCCAGTTCCTCGTCGGTATGTTGCAGCGGTGCCTGGAACGTGGAGAACAGAGCGAAGAACGGGTGCTCGCGGAAGGCATCCGCGCTGCCCGCGACGGCCAGGGCGATCTGGTAGATGTCGGACACGTTATCGAGGGAATAGGCCCAGGGAAACACCGGCTTGCCGGTGTTGGCGATCATCTCGGCGAATTCATACACCGGCGCTAGGCGGTGATGCACGTCGTCGATCAACGCCAGCCCCATACAGTAGTCGATGTTGTCCAGCGCATCACAGACCAGGGCCGCCATGGCGGGATCACCCCGGCAGGACTTGCGCCGCTCGCCCGTCTGCGGGTCAACGAAGTAGGTGCACGTGGGGCCAGGGCCGAAGTAGACCCGGTCCGGCACGACCTGCATGCGGTGCTGGCCGTCCCGGCCCCACAGGGTGAACGAGCGCGGGTTGGCGGCGACGGCGTCCTGGATGATGTGGGGCGGAATGCGCACCCGCACGCCGTCCACGCGCGCGCCCGCCGCGGCGAGCAAGTCCCGCGCCTCGGCGTTGAGCACGTTGACGCCGGTGCGATTCAGGCACTCCAGCGTCGCCTGGTAGACCTTCTCGATTTGTCGATCAGACAGCACGCGGAACTGCGGCGTCTGATGAGCGTGGTAGTTGGCGTCCATAAACCTCCCATAACCATGGTCTTCTCTCAAAAAAAGCGCCATTCTGATGGCGCGCCGTTCTCATGGCGTGCGACGTTCGATTGTGTATATCATACGGGGCTCATGGTTTGCGCACCCGAACCCAGGCCAATGTTCGGGCCATTTCGTTCTGCACGATCATAATGCCCTCGTCCACTCCCATGCCCGGCCTGGCCATAATCATATCCGGCCGCGTGGCCAGGGCAACGTGCACCGCCACCTGTGCCGAGAGATCCGTCTCGGCGCAACTGCCGCCCAAGAACGCGCCCACGCCCCCACCCTTGCAGGCCAGCACGGCCTCGACCGAGTTATGCACGCTGCCCAGGTCCGGCATCTTGACCTGGATCACGTCCGCCGCCCGCGCGCTCACGAAGGCGCGGATGTCCTCCAGCGTGTTGGCCCACTCGTCGGCGACGAGCTGCACGTCCATCTTGCGGAAGCGGACGTACTCGCGCAGCGTCTTCATGGCCTCGATCTGGGCCTCCCGGCTGTCCATAATGACCGGGCACTCCACGCGCAATGGGTAGGGTCGGGCCGCTGATTCCAGCGCGTACAGATGCCCCAGCACGCGGCCGAGCTCATTGTCGCAGATCTGGCCCAGCGCGCCGTGCACGTCCAGGTGGATCGTCGGCCGGTAGTCGGCACCGCCCAGCGCCTGAATGCGCTCCTTGAGCCAGCGCACGTACTGCGTCAGCCTGCCGCCGTCTGCGCCAAGCTGCTCGGGGATGTCGTCCACGAGCGCGTGAGGGAGCGAGGCCACCCGGCGGACGATCATCTTGTCCGCGTTGTGATAGCGTTCGCCACCCGACTGGGCGTGGATGGGCACCGGCGCGTCGGGCAACGGCAAGCCCCACTCGTCTGCAATCACCTCGGCCATCGTCACGCCCCGCGCGATGGCCACCGCCCGCAGCAACGCCTGGCTGACGCCATAGCGAACGGCCGCTTGCAGGCGACGCTCCACGGTGACGAACTCCGGCGGGGGTTCGTCGGGTTCCTCCTCTTCCCCTCGGGCGGCCCGCAACAAGCGAATAGGTACCGTCAGCAAGTCACGCCGGGTGACCCCCATGGACGGGGGCGGCGGTTTGACCACCTCCACAGATTCGGTCAGATTGTCTACCACCCCAGCGAGCTCGCGGAAGGTCGTGACCTCCCGACCCTCGAGCGCCGGGGCGACCACCTGGCGCACCGTCGCCAGGCCTTCCTCGGCGCGGAAGACCGGCTCACGGCCAGCCTTGCCGCTGTAGGCCACAGCCACGCAGTCTCCCCACGCCACGTCGCCGCCGGTGGTTGGCACTCCACTATCCTCAAGGCGCGATTCCGATGGCGCTTCCGATGGCGCGCCGTCTTCCCTACAAAGACGCCATTCTGATGGCGCGCCGTCGAGCACCAGGCCGACGGAGACGGCCTCGGCGACCTCGCGGACGTGGCGAAAACCGGGCGTCACCGGATCAGCCGTGTAGCGCTCGGCCAGGGGCAGCGGGTGGGACCGGAGGGCGGCCAGGTCCTCGGTGTAGTAGCCGCCTACGGCGGGCACCGCCAGGACACGAGCAATACGAATCATATCATCAACCATCTAGAGGCGGATGCCTGCATCCGCGGCTACACGTGCCCATAGTAATCCCGATGGACGGCCACCGAATAGGCATAGTCCAACAGGGTGCCCCAACTGAATATGGGGATGTCGATCTCCCGCTGTAGCGCGCGGGCAAAGGGCTGCATACCCGTGCACTCCAGCACCATGGCCCCCATGTTCGGATGAGACTGGTAGAACTCAACCCCGACCGCCAGGAACTCCTCCTCGGTCTTGTCGTAGTATGCCCCCGGCGGATCAGTCCGCTTTGGAGCGTACCACAGATGCTCGAACTCCGGGACACGGCCCTCGGCCCCGGCGATCACGTACTTGCTGCCGGGTTGAATGCCGACGGCCTGCAGGTGCGCCTGGGTCATGCGATCCTTCCGCGCAACCAGGAGGCCCACCACCCGATCTGGGCCGACGATTTGCTGGGCCAAAGGCACCTGGAGCAAACTGGACATGAACACTGGTACGTCCACGTAGCCCGCGATATCCTTCTGAAAATAGGCAAAGTTGCCGCATTCAGCGGCGATGGCCCTGCAGCCCATCCGCTCCAGCTTCTTGGCCGCCCGCTGGATAGGCGACAGGCACGGGGACTTGTCCTCCGCGTGGACTAGCGCCTGGATGTCCACGCCCTCGGCGATCTCGTACTGGATAGGAAACGGGTGCGCGCTGGCGTTGCGTACGTCGCCGGGGAACCCCGGGTACACATCGTCCAGGATGATGATCCCCAGCCCCATTCCATAGCAGCGATGATCCTTGCGCGCCTTGATGTAGTTGATGCCTATGTCTCTATTGCGGTACATTGGGCTCCTTTCCACAGATTAGATTGGTTCAATCTCAGAGATTGAACCAATCTCTACGTCTCGATTGCGGTACATTAGGCTCCTTTCCACCCTACCAATCTACCAGTCTACCAACTTACCACCCTCTTTCGACGGGTGCGCACAAGGGACATAGGGAACGGCAATTAGCCGCCCGAATCCCTATGTCCCCAACCAAACCTCAAGGACGTGTGTCTATTCCTATTTCACGGACGCCCCGCTTCAGCGGGGAGACCTCACGCGAGCCACCTATCACGGCAGCTGCGCTTCAGCGAGCAACCTCAGGTTGCCCGCATCATACATCACCGGGACCAGGCTCCCCCAGAATCTGCCGCACGTCCGTGATCTCCTGCCCCTCGACCTGCCCCAGGGCAGCGACGACCTCGTCTTGAGACACACCCCGGATCTTGACCACTGCATCCCACTTATCCGGGTTCTTGGGCGCAGGAACGCCACCGCAGGCCAGGATTCCCCACCCCTGGGCGCTGATCGCCGCGACCAACTTGGCCAGTTCCCCTTTGACGTCCGGCATGCGGATAGTCACCCGCACACCGGCCTTTTGGGTGGCCAGCATCTCCATCAAATGAGTCAGCATATCCGTGTCCGTGATGATGCCGACTACGATTCCATGCGGAGATACGCCCCCCTCCAACACGGGTAGGCAGCCGATCCGATGGCTGGCCATGGTGCGGGCCGCCTCTTCTATCGCTGTGTCCGGCTCTGCCGTGATCACGTCCCGCGCCTTGATCATCACGTCCTCAAGCGCAAGCTGGGAGAGATAACTGGAGATCTCCCAGACGTCGAGGCTGCCCAACTTGCTCGGATCAACGAGCAGCGTCTGCCGCGTCACCAGGCCTAGCAGCCGTTTCCCGTCGCCCACGATGGGCAGATGCCGGATGTTGTTTTCCCACATGTAGCGTCTAGCCTGGATGATGGGCATATCGGGCTCCGCCATCAGCGGGTGTCGGGTCATGTAATCTCTAACCAGCATGGCCTCCCTCCTCAGTCGTTACCACTGGTGCCATCTTGCGCAGTTCCTCCAACGGGATGTGGCAGAAGATACGGTGATCATCGGTATCGAAGCGCCACGGCGGCACCTCGGTCTCGCAGATATTGCCGCCGTCAGGAAGCAGGTTACGCCGCGGACAACGAGTATGGAAACGGCAGCCCCTGGGCGGATTGAGCGCGCTCGGCACACTGCCACTCAAGCGGATATGTTGCTGCTCCGCAGCCGGATCCGGGATGGGGACAGCGGAGAGCAGCGCCTCCGTGTAGGGATGATAGGGCGGCGCGTAGATCGCCTCGGCCGGACCGAACTCGACGATCTGGCCCAGGTACATCACGGCGATGGTGTCGCAGAAGAAGCGCACCACACTCAAGTCGTGGGCGATGAAAGCCATCGTCGTGCCCATCTCCTGCTGAACCTCCAGCAGTAGGTTGAGCACCGCCGCCTGCACCGACACATCCAGCGCCGAGACGGGCTCATCGCACAGCACCAACTCCGGGCGGCCGGCGATGGCGCGGGCGATACCCACGCGCTGCTTCTCACCGCCGCTGAGCTGACGGGGCAGCCGTTCGTAGTAGTTCTCGCCCAGCCGCATCATGTCCAGCAGGCGCAGCACCTCCGCCCGGACCTGGGCGCCCGGCACCGTCTTGAACCGGCGTATCGGGCGACCAATCTGCGCTCCGACGCTGAAACTGGGGTTCAGCGTCGAGTCCGGGTTCTGGAACACCATTTGCAAATTCTTGATCAGGTCCAGATCCCGTGCAGAAACCGGGGTCGAGATGTCCACCCCCATGAACTCCAACTCACCGTCCGTTGGCGTCTCCAGGCCAATGATCGTCTTGACCAACGTGCTCTTGCCACAGCCTGACTCGCCCACGATGCCCACCGTAGCGCCCTTTCTCATCTCAATGCTGACGTTATCCACCGCCTTGACGTACTGCTTCTGGCCACCGACGAGCCGCTTCGAGGGCACCGGGTAGTACGTCTTCGCGTGCTCGACGCTCAGGACGGGCTCGGCTCCTGCCCTCAGTTTTTCCAGCCCCTCCAGGTCAGGTACGTCCGTGTCTGCAGACGTCAGCTTCCCGGCCAGGACGTCCTCTGCGAAATGGCAGCGTGCCCAGTGCCCTGGTTCCACCTCGCGCATCTCGGGGAGCTTCTGACTGCACACCGGGCGCGCGAAATCGCAGCGCGGCTCGTAAATGCAGCCAGGAGGCAGGTTCGTGGGCGAGGGTACCCGCCCCCGGATAGGATACAGGTAGCTGCTGGTCTTGTCCATGCCCAGCTTGGGCACACAGCGCATCAGCCCCAACGTGTAGGGGTGACTCGGCCGCAGGTATACATCCTTCACCGTGGCCCGCTCCACCATCGTCCCGGCATACATGACGCCCACCCGATCCGAAACGCGGGCGACGACGCCCAGGTTGTGGCTGATGTACATGATCGCGGTGTCGAACTTGGTCTGCAGCTCGGCGATCAGATCCAACACAGCCGCCTCGACCGTCACGTCCAGAGCCGTGGTCGGCTCATCCATGATCAGCAGGGCTGGGTCGTTGAGCAAGGCCATAGCGATCACGACACGTTGCTGCTGGCCACCGGAGAGTTGATGCGGAAAGCGCCGCATCACGTTGGCCGGATCGGGCATGTGCACCTGTTCCAACATGTGGATGCACATATCCTCGGCCTCGTCCTGATCCATGCCCCGGTGAATGACCAAGACCTCCGATAGTTGATCACCCACACGCATAGATGGATTCAGAGCCTGCATCGGATCCTGGTAAACCATCGCGATGCGGTCGCCCCGCAGCGTGCGCAGCTCCTCCTGCGAACGCCCCACCAGGTCTCGACCCTGGAACAGGATACGTCCGTCCACAATCTTGCCGTTGCGCCCCAGGAAGTTGACGACGCTGAACGCAACCGTACTCTTCCCGCAGCCCGACTCACCAACGATACCGTGGGCCTCGCCGCGCTGGATGGCGAAACTGACGTCTCGCACCGCCTCTACATCTCCGCGCCGGGTTTCGTAGGAGACGGCCAGGTTCTCCACGTTCAGAACAGGGATATCTCGCGGTTGTTGCATTTTGTGTGCTCCTTTCCCCGACACGCTACATGTAGCGCGTGGATTCCTCACGCAAGCCGTCGGCGAAGAGGTTCAGCGCCACAACCAGGCTGGAGATCGCCAGGGCTGGCCACAGCACGCCCAGGGGGTTCGTCCAGATGAACTTGCGGGCCTCGCTGATCATGCCGCCCCAGTCAGGCGTGGGCGGTGGCAGTCCCAGACCCAAGAAGCCCAGGGTTCCGATGGAGAATATCGCATAGCCAATGCGCAGCATCGAGTCAATGATGATGGGACCGCGCGCATTGGGCAAGATCTCGAAGAACATGATGTAGAACGGATTCTCGCCCCGGGTCTCGGCGGCGCGGATGTAGTCGCGTGTGCGGATGTCCAGGGTCAGGCTGCGCACCAGCCGTGCCACCCCCGGGGCACCCACAAACGTGATCGCGACGACGACGTTGACGGCCGATGGCCCGATGGCGGCGATGATGATCAGGTAGAGCAGGATGGTGGGAAAGGCCATGATGGAGTCGAGAATCCGCATCACGACTTCGTCAATCAAGCCCCCGAAGTAGCCTCCCAGGAGACCCAGGAAGGTGCCGACGGCAACGGAGCAAGCCACCGAGATCGGCGCCAGGAGCAGGATCGTGCGGCTGCCGTATATCAGGCGCGACATAATGTCTCGCCCTAGATTGTCGGTACCGAGCGGATACTGGCTGGACGGCGGTTGGTTGATAGCCGCCGAGTCCTGCGCCAACGGATCGTGGGGAGAGATCACGGGCGCTAAGATGGCGACGAGTATCCAGAAGACGATCACAACCAGGCCCACGACGGCGACGCCGGAGTGGAAGATGACGGAGACGCCTTCCCACACCCGTCGCAGTGCCCCGCCCCTGGACCCTCTCGCTTTGCCTGAGGTCGTTTCAGCAACTGTCATAGTCACTCACTCCTATGTGGAAGCGAACCAGCAAATCTGCAAATGACGCTTCACGTTTGACGTTTGACGTCAGGTATAGCGAATCCGCGGGTTCAGGAACGTGTAGATGACGTCGGCGACCAACTGCGTGCCGACGGCCAGAGCCACCATGATCATCGCCCCAGCCTCAATGGCGTTGACGTCCTTGAACAAGGCCGAGTCGAGCATATACATGCCCAGGCCAGGATAGCCGAAGACCGATTCGACGACGACAATGCCGCCCACCAGCCAGTTAACGTGCAGCATGATCACCGTGATGGGCGCCATGAGCGCATTCCGGACGGCGTGCCTGAAGATGATACGCCAGTAGGGCAACCCCTTCAGAAACGCTGTCCGGATGTACGGTGCGTTGACGACCTCGATCATACTGGCGCGCGTCATGCGGGCGACGTATCCGACCTCCACCAGCGTCAACGTCAGCACAGGCAGGATAAGCAGTTTGGGTTGCTGCCACGGCGCGGTGTCGTCTACGAATATCGCTGCGCCTGGAAGGATCTTCAGCCAAAAGGCAAACACCAGGATCAGGAACACGCCACTGGCGAACGTCGGCACGGCCGTGGTGACGAGACTAAAGAGAGAGATCACCCGGTCCGTGGCACTCCCTTCGCGCAGCCCGGCCAGGAGGCCCAGCAAGAGAGCGATGGGCATGATGAAGACAAAGGCGATGGCCGCCAAGGTGCCCGAGTTACGCATTCGCCGAACTAGCGTGGGCCCCACCGGACGGCCTGTGCGCGTCGAGATGCCGGGATCCCCGCGCAACAGGCCCTTGCGCAGCGGCAAGTACTTCTGCCCACTGGCTTCCGTCATGGCCCGTCCCGCCGAGGCCGCCCCCGTCTCCCTTTCCCCTTTCTCCCTGGCCCACTGGACGACGTGGTTGTCTGTATCCACACCCCAGAATACCTCATCGCCGTTATCGTCGCGCTGCCAGTCCTCGAAAGAGACCTGTTCCCGCGTGCCGTCAAGCGCGTATTGGAACTCGATCAGTCCCTCTTCCTTCATCTTCCACTGCTTCAACGTGTCATCGGATGCGACGGCAAACCATTGGGGCTCCGACTGCCCCTCAAGGGTGGTGAACTTCAGCGGCATGCCTACGAGCTTGTTGTGTCGCCAGTCGTTGCCGATCAGCCAATCTGCGTAGCGGACGTATACGGGCTGATCGAGGCCCATTTGCTCCCGCAGCAGTTCCACCTGCTCTGGTGAGGCAAACTGCCCCAAGATGTGGCGTGCCACGTCTCCCGGTGCCAGCTCCGAGACAAGGAAGACGACGACTGAGACGAGGAACATAGTCAACAGCATAAACCCCAGTCTTCGAAGTATGTACCGAGCCATAATCCCTCCCCAACTAGTGACTGCCGGGGGTTCAACTGTCTCCCAAAGGGAACCACCCGTGCTCTAATACCGCGTTGATCATCGCCAGGAGATTGTCAACGGGCACGTCCGGCTGAACATTGTGAACCGGATTCAGGACATAGCCACCTCCAGGTGCCAGCGTTTCGACGCGGATGAGTACATCCGCCTGTACTTGACCTCATGCCGAACATCCGCATCTGTGCCGTTGTTCAGCACGTGCATTGTATCGATCCCACCCCAGAAGGCAAGCAATTCGCCGAAGTCCCGTTTCAGTCATTCGAGCTCCATATCCTTGACCAGGGTTTCCTCGGCCATTGCTCTCCTGTAGGGGGTGGTGGGGTGGCGCAAGCGCCACCTCACCACCTTGCCTGTTAGGGTCCGATGGATCGCTACAGCGTGTTGTCCCAGACGATGTCGAAGTGGTCGTAGTTCGTGGGATGTGCCTGTACGTTCTCGAACCGCTCGTGGCAGACGTACCACACATTCGTGTAGAAGGCGATGCCCGCCGAGCCACGCTCCTGCTGGATGTCCTCCATCTGGCAGAAGATCTCGCGTCGCGCCTCCACGTCCAGTGTACGCTCCGCCTCGCGCAGCAACTCGGCGAATTCCTCGTCTACCCAGCGGGTCTCGTTCCAGGCTGCCGGGTTGCCCTCCTCGTCGGCGGTGTACGCCAGCGCCGGGACCATGGTGCCCAGCGGACGGTGGGCCCAGATGGTGATGCCCAGGTCGACCTCCGTCCACATATCCCAGTACTGGGCAGACGGAAGGATGTTGAGGTTGATGGTGAACCCGCCGGCGGCGGCCGTCTCCTTGAGAGACTGAGCCATGGCCGGCTCGGCGCGCGCCTCCTGGGTGAACAGGTCGACGGTCAGACCATCCTCGTAGCCGGCCTCGGCCAGCAGCGCCTTTGCGCCTTCCGGATCGTAGGCCGGGATGTCCTTCTCGCAGTAGGCCGGGTGAACGGGCGCGATGTGGGCATCGTGCGCCAGCACGCCCTGGCCGAAGAAGGCCAGATCGAGCATCTTCTGGCGATCGATGCACTTCTTGAGCGCCTGGCGTACGCGGTTGTCACTGAACGGTTCCGTGTCAACGCGCATGCGGATGACGAAGGTCTGCGCCGTGCTGGTGGAGTACATGTTGATGCCGGGCAGATCCTTGGTCGCCTGCCAGACCTCAGGAGATGGGCTGTAGATGTTGTCCACCTGGCCACTCTGCAGAGCCGCGATACGGGCGGCCTCCTCCTCGCCCAGGTCGAGGAAGACGACCTTGTCGAGGTAGGGCAGCGGCTGGCCGTCCTCGCCCATCTTCCAGTAGTCCTCGCGCCGCACGAAGACCGCGCGCTCGGACTCGACGTAGTCGTCCAGCAGGAATGGCCCGGTGCCGACCGGCTGGCGGACCCAGTCGCCCTCGAAGGTCTTGGGCACGATCAGGGCCGGGTAGTGGAACAGGTGCTGCGGCACGCCGATGTTGGGCGCATCGAGATGGAGCTGGATGGTGTAGTCGTCCACTTTCTCGATGCCATCGGGCGTGAGGTAACTCATCAACCCGGCGATCGAGGAGCCCACTTCCTCGTCGAACCACTGCTTCATGGAGAAGATGACGTCGTCAGCCATGAAGTCCGAGCCATCGTTCCACTTGATCCCCTCCCGCAAATAGAGCGTCCACTCATCTACATCCTCGTTGGCCTCCCACTTCTCCAGCAGCCAGGGATGCGTGATGTTGTCCCAGTCGGTGAAGGTCAGGTACTCGTTGACCAGGCGCATCGCGTTAGCGCCCTCAATCCAGGAGAGACGCGCCGGGTGATCGAGACGCTGCACGCGCGTCGCGACGGTCATCGTGCCACCGCGCTTGGGGCCACCGGCCGCCGGTGCTTCTGTTGCCGCCGGTTCCTCTGCCGGGGGTGCCTCTGTGGGCGCGGGCTCCTTCGGAGCGCAGCTGGCCAGGAACGTGCTGGCGCCAGCCAGGGACATCCCCAGCAGTGTGGCTGTCTGCAGGAACTCACGGCGGGTGCACCGGCCCGTTCGATATAGATCCTCCAACTCGGGGATGTACGGATGTACGTCGTTCCTCTGCTTCTTCTTGATGATCTCCATTTCAGAAACTCCTCCTTAGTGGACTTGCACACTAAACACACTTGCACACTACTTGCACGCATGGGTCCAGACAAACCACCGGCTATGTACTCCTCATCACCTCCTTCCCGGTTAGGCAGACCGCATCGGTCAGGTAGGGGCGCGGTATCCACGCCCACCCGAGTGCCACGGATGATTACATCCGTTGACGTTTCACACATCACGTATCACGTATGGTCGCAGCAAGATGTTGAACCTATCGCGAATTGCCACATCCACTTCGGGCGACAATCCGGCCGGCTCGTGTGTACGCAACAGATCCCGCACGCGTGCGCAGGCCCGCGCACGCGTGTCCTGTTTGCCCGCTTCCTCCCACGTCGCCCTGGACTGACGGTCGGCCACGACGGGATAGAAGAACTCGGACCGCATAAACTGCATCGTATGCGCGTCCATCAGGTAGTGACCGGCAGGCCCCACGCGCTGGATGGCCGGCACCGCCATCGTGTCCTCCGTCACCGTCACGCCGCGCAACACGCGGAGCCCCACGCCCACGATCTCGTCGTCAATCACGGCCTGCTCCGGCGACACAGCGCTCATGTTCGTGACCATACCAATAGCATGGTGGATGTAGTTTGCGCCGGCCATCGCAGCCAGCAGGAACGTGGACATCTTCTCGTATCCGGCCTGGATATCGGGAAGCTTGGCATCTGTCATCCCGCCGGAGCAATAGATCGGCACCCGGTGGAATTGAGCCAGTTGTGCCGCAGCCGCCTGCATCATCCCGAACTCAATCGCGCCGCCCAGATAGCCACCGGTGCGCATGTCGGCCACGCCGGGGATGTAGCCAGCCAGCACCGGCGTGCCGGGCCGCACCAACTGGGTGAGCACGATGCCGCTCAGTTGCTCGGCGTTGAGTTGCGTCAGCGTCCCCGCCAGCGTCACCGGCGACGTAGACCCAGCCATCGGCGCCGACGATAGGGCCACGGGCAAGCCCGCTTTGCACCACTCAATGAGGATGTCGGTGACACCAGTATCCAGGTGCAACGGGCTGACCATCCAACTGGTGATGGCGGAGACGATGGGACGCTCCCGCAACGCCTCTATGCCCCCGGCGATCATCGCCGCCATCTCAATGACGGCTTGCCCGCCCTCGACCGAATCAACGCCGCCCATGACGTGCTTGGTGCTGCTGGCCAAACAGGCGTAGAAGCGATTGACAGGCACATCCGCGCCCTTGTCGGGAACGTCCGTCGGGTACAACGGGACGACGATGAAATCGCAGTGCGCCAGTGCATCGGCCAACCTGGCCAGGTCCACCAGGTCGTGCAGTTTGCCGGGCCGGACCGTATCCGCGCCAGCGTCGAGCACCATCGTGGGCGAGCCGCCTGTGCCAGCGTAGACGCGCTTTCCCTCTAGCACGACGTCGTGCTCAGGGTCACGAGCCGCCAACAGGACACTTGAGGGAGCCTTGTTCAGCGCCTCCTCAACCATTGACGCAGGAAGATAGACGTGCTCACCGTCCACCCGTGCCCCACCCCGCCGGAAGTAGGCCAACGCCCCTTCGTGCTCCACGGTGATGCCGGTCTGCGCCAGCACGGTCAAGGACGCCCGATGGATATGCTCGATTTGGTCCGGAGTCAAGGGCTGGTATAGTCCACCCAGCGGTCCTGGTCGCGCCACAAGTCCGCCCCCTTACGCAATCCGTACTTGGTAGCCGGTCTCAGACCTGACAGGTTTTCCATCGGATGTACTCATCCGCCCTGTCAGGTCTATGCCGGAGTGCCGTCGCGCGGACGCACGATCAACGTCCGCGGACGCATGATCAACGTCCGCCTTCTCTTCAGGATGCCCGCTCGCTCAGCACCTCGCTGATAACGCTCTCCGCCGCCGCCGGCAATGGCGGCACCTCGTGTTCCTCCAAGATACGGCGCGCCCGCTCGTTGGCCCTTGCCACCATATCCTTGCGCCCACCCTCCACCCAGCGGCTATAGCGCGAGCGATCAATCACCTCAGGCCGCCACTGCGCCCACTTCCAGTTGTCCAGTGTGTGATCGTCGGCCAGGAAGCCCCCACCCGGTTGGGAACGGTGAATCGCCTCGCGGGCCAGCGTGCGTTCGCTGACCTCCACGCCATCCATGATGAAACGCACGTCGCGGATGATCTCGTCGCACACGACAAGCAGCTCCATCGAGGACGTAGTGCCGTACTCGATGTAGCCGACGTCGTGGACCAGGTTGCAGCGGGTCAGGAAAGCAGCCATAATCGTCGCCGTGGCCTCAATACCGGCCTGGGCATCCACCACCTTGCTATCGGTAGCGCCGGCGGCCCCCCATATGGGCAGGTCATAGTAGCGAGCAATGTCCGACCACGCGGCCATACCCGTCGGCCACTCAGGCGCACCGTAGGCGACAATGGCAGATTTCATATCCAATGCGGCCGTATTCATCCCGTACAGGAAGGGGGTACCCGGACGCACCAACTGGGTAAGCACCAGGCCAGCCAGACACTCGGCGTTGCCCAGCGCGAGCGCTCCCGCCAGCGTGACCGGCCCGCCACCGCCGGTGTTTGGCGACGGCGGATAGGTGACCGGCAAGGCCTTCTCGGCGCAGAACAGCAGTTTGTCCACCGACTCATCCGGGTACAACAGCGGCGAGATGGGCTCAGCGTAGAGAATCAGGAAAGGCCTCTCCCGAAGCGCGGTCTCGCCGCCTGCCACCGCGCAGGCGATGCGGTAGATGGCCTCCATGTCCGCCCGGTTGTTGGCGGTATAGCACGTAGGCTTGACCGAGCCCCGGATCATACCGAGAAATTCATGGATGTAGATGTCCATCGGGGGCACATCCGAGGGATTCCCCATGGACATGGTGAAATCCATCCGGTCCAGGCCATCGCAAAGTTGCGCGATGCGCCGGATATCCTCGGCAGTGGCCCTGCGCCGCTCGCCTGTCTCCACGTCAACGGTGAAGATGCAATCGGAACCCGGCCCGAAGAACACCTTTCCTGCCTCCAGAGGCATCGTCAACTCGCCCAGGCGATTGTGCAAGGGGATACGCGATGGCGCGCAGGCGATAGCGTCCATCACCATATCGTCCGGGATCTTGATCCGTCCCTCAGACTCCCAGGCCCCAGCATCGAGCAGCAACTGGCGGGCAGCCTCGTTCTTCATCACGATACCTGTCCGCGCGAGGATGTCCAGGCTGGCATGGTGAATGGCCTGGATTTGCTCATCGGACAGCATTCGCATGATGGGATGCAGCGTTTCAACAGAGATTTGTCTCGTCACAGATGAACTCCTTTGCTTCAAATACGTAGCTCAAAGCGCTTGCGAATCCAATCATCTACTGCCGAGTCAAGTGGCTGTGGCCGATGGCTCGCCAGGATATCACGGGCGATCTCCATGGCCCGCTCCCGCGCACCGCGGGCGCCGTCCTGCTGCCACATATCCCACCCACGCCGATCCACGACCGCCGAGGGGTAGTAGAACTCGGAGCGCATGTGGCGGATCGTATGCTCGGACATCAGGAAGTGCCCACCCGGGCCGACCTCGTCAATCACGTCCAGAGCCAGTGTCTCGTCGTTCACCTCAATACCCGCCACGACCCGCATGGCCATGCCGAGGATATCGTTGTCAATCACGAACTGCTCGGCCGCGACGGCGCTCATGTTCTCCAGCATGCCCGCAGCGTGATGGATGAAATTGCTTCCGGCGGTGGCCGCCAGCACCGCGCTCATCGCTTTCTCGAATCCGGCCTGGACATCGGGGATCTTGGCGTCGGTCATGCCGGCCGAGTTGTAGAGCGGCAGGCGATAGAACTGCGCCATCTGCGCCATAGCTGCATTCGTCAGTCCGAACTCGGCGGCCCCGGCCAGATAGCGCCCGGACTGCATGTCGGCCGTCGCGGGGATGGGACCGATCAACAGCGGGGCACCTGGTTGAGCCAACTGGGCCAGAACCACGCCGGACAGTTGCTCCGCTGTGAGTTGCGCCAGCATCCCGGCCAGCGTCACGGGCGCGGTCGAACCGGCCATCGGCGCGGCGGAGAGCACCACGGGAATACGCTGGCGGCACGTCTCAATCATGAGCGCCGTGACGTCGGTGGCGAGCTTGAGCGGGCTGACCAGCCAGCAGGTGATGAAGGACACAATAGGACGCTCGCGTAGGGCCTCCGCGCCACCAGCGATGCGCTCGCACATCTCGACCGTGTCCCGGATCCCTTGCACGCTGTAGACGCCTGCCTGGACGTGCTTAGTCGTGTTGGCCAGACCCGCATAGTACGTATTGACGTCCACCTCGTCCCGGCCCATGTCGGTCGGATACACAGGCACCAGATAGAAGTGGATGTTGTCCAGTCCGTCCACCAGGCGGGCCAATTCGGCCACGTCGCGCAGCACAGCAGGACGAGGCAGGCCGGTATCCATTTCGAGAACGTTCAAAGCGGCACCGCCGGTGCCTATGTGCACCCGCGCGCCCTCCAAATCCAGGTCCCACCTGGGATCGCGCCCGGCGAGGATCACGCGAGAGGGTGCCCGGTCCACAGCGTCCTCAACCAACGCACGCGGTATGCGCACACGCGAACCGCCTCGGTCCACAACCGCGCCGGCATGCTCGAACAGCCGCAGCGCCTCGGCCTCCTCGACTTGCACGCCGGTCCGCTCCAGGATAGACAGCGCCGCCTCGTGAATGCGCTGAATTTGCCCATCGGACAGCGGCCGATATCGACCGCCTATCAGGCCCTTGCTGGGGTCGCGACGCCGTCTAGCCATATGTCCCCCTGGCCCGCTCTTCAACGGATGTCGCCGACCGCAGCCGGCCGTCTACCCGACCGTCTGCGGTCGGCGTCGGCATCGGCATCAGCATCGGCATCGGCATCAAGGTCGGTTCATCCGCGATGTCCACATCCACCGCTTGACGTTTTGCGTTTGACGTTTGACGCATTCCTGCATCCTCGGATACAGCCAGGCTTCCCGAAGCCCGGCCTGAGACCCTAGTTCGGTCTATGCCCCAACTGCTCAGAGATCTTCGTCGCCGTGTCCGCCAACCGACTTGCCAGGTCGGGAAATGTGTCCGGCGTGACACGATACGCTGGGCCGGCCACGCTGACAGAAGCCACCGGCTGCCCTCTGTAGTCACGAATGGGCACCGCGACCACGTTCAGACCCTCCTCGAGTTCCTCCTGCGCCACTGCATACCCTTGTTGACGCACCGTGTCTAGTTCCCGCCTGAGTGCCTCGGGATCAGTAATCGTATGGGATGTGAACCGTTCCAGGCCAGACTGAAGGATGGGCGCCAGTTCCTTCTCAGATAGATAGGCCAAGAGTACTTTCCCGGCAGCGGTGCAATGGGTACACATGCGCCGTCCTACACGGCCAACGTTCTTGATCTGACGCATCGGCGGGACGAACTGCTCCAGGTTGACAACCTTATAGTGGTCCAGCACCGAAAGGTTGACCGTCTCTTGACACGCTTCCGCGATCTGCCGTAGGAACGGGCGCGCCACCTCCCTGACATCCACGTAGCTGATCACTTGAGCAGCCAGCCCAATCAGGTCAACACCGAGCCGATAGCGCTCCGTGACTGGATTCCGAGAGAGAAGCCCCCCTTGCTCCAGCGTTCTCATCAATCGGGAGACCGTGCTCTTGTGCAGGCCCAGATCCCGGCTCAACTCGTTGACGCCTCGCTCAGGCCGTTCCAGGCTGAATGACTTGAGAATGGCGATAGCCCGTTCCACAGACTGAAGGGTTGAACTGCGTTGACTGGTCAACTTGCCGTCCTTCCTGGGCCAGACCGCCGAGCGATGGCACCTCGCCGCAGTCGGTGAGCAGACAATCTCAGGGGTGACGACGTAGGCCGCCTACTGCGCAACGAAGTTGCACAATACGAGACAATTATACAGCCACTCCGGGCGTTGTCAAATCCGGGTCAAGCGACGTCCGCGTGACCTAATCAGCACGGCTGGCACAGCGGAACCCGACGTTGTAGTACGTTCTAAACGGCGTGCCCCCGTCCCGGAAGGCGCAGCGGGCGTAATCCGCACTGTTGGACCAGGCGCCACCCCGAAGCACGCGGAAGATACCATCATCGGGGCCTGCCGGATTCACCTGCCGCTCGGCGCTATATGGCCCATACCAATCGGCGACCCATTCCCACAGATTCCCCGCCAGATCCGAAGCACCACACCAGCTTTGGCCCGACGAGAAGCTCCCAACCGGCGACGTGCGGGCATGCCCATCCTCAAGCGCCCCATCCGCCCAGTCCAGATCACAGCTTGCGTCGCAGTAATTCAGTCGCGCCCCGTCGAACGTATCGCCCCAGGGAAAGATGCGGCTCTGTGGACCGCGCGCTGCGTACTCCCACTCGGCCTCCGTCGGCAGGCGCGCCCCGGCCCACGTACAATAGGCGGCTGCTCCATACCACGACACCTCGACCGCAGGATGGTCAGCGTAGCCATGCAGAGGCTGGAACTTCCCATCCCGCACCTCGACGAGGCAATCCTCATCCCCCACGTGCAGCCACGTCATCGCGGCTTCAATCTGGTTCCCCTGCTCGTTGAGAAACGCCGAAAACTGAGCGTTGCTTACCTCCACGCTGTCGAGCCAGAAGCCGTCCAGTACCACTGTGTGCGCGGGTTGCTCGTTCACGAGCCAACGCCGGTCACAGATGCCACCGTAGCCGTTGCACAGGTCAAGCGCGTAGTCCACTGCCTCATCAGTACTTCCCATCTGGAACTCACCGCCCGGCACAAAGACCATCACCATCCCGTCAGTGGGGCGGCCCCGCGTGTCGCCCAGCGCGGGCCGGGGCCGACAGGCAATCAGTCCCAGCAGTCCGATCCCGCCCACAAGCACCAAGAGCACAACGCGCCCCATCGCAGGGGAAAAGTCTCTGCGCCGGTGCCGGGGGCCAGCAGCAAGGCCGCGGCATAAGGAAGCCGAATCACCATCCTCCGGCCCCGCGCCTCTGAACATACGCCAGGCTCGCACTTGCCCCCTCCCTATGCAGCGGACGCACGAACGGACGAGAGAAAGGACGCACGATCAATGTCCACAATGTCCGCAGCGGCCGCGCCTCGCTCATACAGTGCTTGGGCAGACAGCGATATGATCAGGTCTCACCCAGTTGCCAGAAAGCACCCTGCTCTCGGATCACCTGATCCAGAATGTTGTCGCGGGTCTCCGAGATCTCGTCGATCATCGCCTGGCGCGCCGCATCGACATCGCGAGTCCGCACGGCCTCGATGATGCGGCCATGGGTGCGTGGCATCGTACGGCCCGCGTGGCGCAGCACCATGAACCGCGCCAGACGATCGTGCAGGTGCGCCAGCATCTCCGCCAGTTCATAGTTGCCCGAGGCATTGGCGATCAGAACGTGGAACCGCCTGTTCTCGTCGGTGTATCGATCGTAGGACTCATCATCATCGCCGGTGTAGCCCGCGTGGACGTGCTCGAGTTCCTCAAGCTGCTCCTCGGTGATCTGAAGCGTGGCCCTCTCAATCGCGGCCACCTCCAGCACCTCGCGTAGCTCGAGCAGATCGCGTAGTTGCTTCAGCGTGATCTGCGCGACGAAGTACCCAGAACGGGGTTTGGCGTTGACCAGGCCTTCCTGGCTGAGCATCTGGAGCGCATCGCGCACGGGTGTGACGCTGGTACCGTAGGTTTCGGCCAGCTCCTTCATGCTCAGCCGCTCGCCGGGGGTGCAATGCCCCATGATGATAGAGCGGCGAAGGGACCTATAGATCAGATTCTTCGAGGTGACGCTTGGCGTCAGAAGGGACACAGGTGTACCCCCACCAAAGTAGCTAACCCTGCCGTGGAGTCGTGTACAGGCGCATTATACCACACTGTACATCAACCCACAATCGCTGATATATCTATTGACCCCAGAGCTACCCCAATGAGCCCTTGCTAAGACGTTAGATATTGACAACTGAGGGCTTGGATAGTATAATCTCATACATCAGGTGGCCAATCTGATATACGTAGTTTCTGAAGCAAGCAGACCGTCGCCATCCCCTCTGGCGGTCTAGGGAAACACATATTTGTACGACAGCGAGGTAGGACAGATGATTGAGACCCATGCTTTGCATATGAGCAGCGCTCACTACGCCCGGATGGGGCAGCAAGAGCGCGAGAAGATCCACATGGCGAGCCTGGAGATCCTGGAGCGCACCGGTGTTGACGTCCACGAGGAAAAGGCGCGGGACCTGTTAGTCAAGGGCGGAGCCAAGGCAGACGGCATCCGAGTCCGCATCCCCGAGCACATGGTCGAGGAAGCCCTGAGCCTGGCCCCCAAGCGCATGACACTGCATGATCGCGACGGCCACGTCGCCATACGCGCCTGGGGGTACAACACCTACTACGGCGGTGGTTCCGACTGCCTCAACGTGCTCGACCATCGCACCGGCGAGCGACGCAGACCGCTGCTGGAAAATGTTCGGGAAGCAGCGACCCTGATGGACGCGCTCCCGGAGATATCGTTCGTCATGTCCCTGTTCTTGCCCGAGGACGTCGATCAACGCATCTATGACCGCTACCAGATGGAGGTCATGCTCAACCACACGAGCAAGCCCATCATCTTCGTGGCACCCGACTTCGAGGGATGCGTGGCCGCGGTCGAGATGTGCGAGATCGTCGCCGGGGGCGCCGAGGCATTCCAAAGGCGCCCCTTTGCCACGTGCTACATCAACGTGACGTCGGGCCTCGTCGCCAACGCCGAGGCACTGCAGAAGTGCATGTACCTGGCCGAGAAGGGACTGCCGCTCCTGTACATCCCGCTCAACGCCGGTGGCGTCAACTCGCCGACGACGACGGCGGGCTGCATGGCGTCTATGAACGCGGGAACGCTGCTGGGCATCGTGCTCGCTCAACTGGTGCGCCCCGGGACGCCCGTGGCCGTGCCGGGCTGGAACGGCGGCCCCTACAACCTGAAGACGATGGTCGGCAACTACGTGCTGGCCGACGAGCAAGGCGTCCCCACCGAGATGGGCAAGCACTACAACCTGCCTGTCTTCGGCCTGGGCGGATCAACCGACTCGAAAGTCTTGGACCAGCAATGTGCCATGGAGGCAACTCTGAGCCTGTTCACAGCCCTGCTCCACGGGGCCAATATCGTCCACGACGTCGGATTCATGGACTCGGGGCTCCAGGGATCCCTGCAGTTGATCGCCATGTGCAACGACCTCATCGGCTGGATACGGGCCGCGACCAGGGGCGTGGTGGTCAACGAGGAAACGCTGGCCCTGGACGTGATCGATGAGCTGGGGCCGACGGGAGACTACCTGGGCCACGCGCACACACTGAGACACTTCAAGGAGCCGTATTACTCCAAGCTGGCAGACAAGGACACGTACGCCCGCTGGGTGAATCGAGGCGCGACCACGATGGAGGCGCGGGCGGCCAAGCAGGTCGACGAGATCCTGGCCAGCCACCAGCCGGCCCCCCTCCCTGCCGATGTCCAGCGAGACATCAAGAAGATCGTCGCGCGTGAGCAGGCTTGGATTGACAGCAAGTAGTAATAGTAACCAGGTTTCTGTCCCTGAGGAGATACTAATGCACGACGAAGCGCTTTTCTTCATGCGAGACCCCTGGAAATACGACCCCGAGGCGAAGCCGGGCGTCCGTTCAGACGCACACCTGGGGTTTGACACCCGGGCACTGCACGCGGGCTTTCACCCGCTGAAGAACCTGGAGCAATTCAGGTCGTTTGTACCGCCCATTGTGCAGTCTATGACCTACCCGTACGAGCGTTTCGACAGGATCCCCTGCCCGGTCTACGGTCGCACCAAGACCCCGACGGCCACCGTGCTGGAGGATCGCCTGGCGTCGTTGGAGGGCGGAGAGGCGTGCGTGACGGCGGGCTCCGGATCGCAGGCGCTGTTCAACCTGATCTTCACCCTGGCCCGCCCCGGGGACAACGTCGTCACTACGTTGAACGTCTTCGGCGAGGGCTACAAGCAGGCCGCCACCATCTTTCCCGATCGGTGCAACGTCGAATTCCGTTTCGTCGAGGATCCGGCCGACCCCGCCTCCTGGGACAGGGAGATAGACGGCCGGACGCGCCTGGTGTGGGTCGAGACGCCCAGCAATCCCACGCTGTTCGTCACGGACATCGCGGCGGTGGCCGACGTCGCTCACGCGCGTGGCGTCCCGTTGCTGGTGGACAACACGACCGCGACGGCAGCGCTGCAGCAGCCGATGGCGCTGGGGGCAGACATCGTCCTGCTGTCCATCACCAAGTTCCTGTGCGGGAACGCCAGCGTGCTCGGTGGGGCCATCGTCGGGCCAGAGGCGCTGGTCGAGGACATCCGCTGGAACACGACCGAGTTCGTCGGCGCGATCATGCAGCCTATGGAGGCCTGGCTGACACTCCAATTCCTCGAAACGCTCTCCATGCGTATGGAGCGCCACAGCGCCAACGCGCAACAGGTCGCCGAGTTCCTGAACGCGCACTCCAAGGTGCTGCGGGTCAACTATCCGGGTTTGACCGATCATCCGCAGTACAAACTGGCCAAGCGCCAGATGGCGGGCGGCAGCGGGCTCCTGTCCTTCGTCGTGCCGGGCGGCATACAGGGCGCGGCCCAGGTGATGGACAGCCTGGAACTGGTCGTGCACGCGGTCACGTTCGGCACCAGTCGAACCATCTGCATGCACCCGCCGACAATCACCCACGAGCACATGAGCCCGGAGGAACGCGCTGCCGTCGGCATCGATGACGGTCTGATCCGCCTCTCGGTGGGCCTGGAGAACCCGGAGGACATCATCGCCGACCTGGATCGCGCGCTGTCCGGTCTGTAGGCCAGTTCGCAGGAGACCAACCGGTCGATCGGAGATGACCGACGATCTGCAGCAAAGGCTGAGAATCCCCATCGAGCGTCTCGAGGCGCTCGATGCCGTGCTGCTCGACCCAGGCCAGCGCGTCATCCGTGACCTCCTGGACGTGGTGGCCCGGTACGGTTCGCCTGAGGAGATCAACCGCAGGGCCGAGGAGGCACGGCAACTCCCAGCGCTGCTCAAACGCATCGAGAAGACCCGGCCCGAGTACCTGGCCGATCTGAACTGGCTCATCAGGCAGCGAGATTCCGGCGCGTTCATCAGCGTCGCGGACTACCGGCGCAACGTGCTGGGTCAGCAGGCCGACGTTATGGACTTCAGGGACGACTCCGCCGTCACCCTGGAGATCAGCGCGTGCCAGTATTTTCCCTGGCTCATCGAGATCGCGAAACGGGCCATTGATCGCGGCGAGCTGATGCCCGGACGTTTCATCCGCGTGCGCAACATGAAGGAGCAGGAAGCCGACGGCGATCTGCCGGCCACCGTGGCCGGACTGCAGATCATCGGCGCCAGCCACGTCGAGCAGTTGGACACGCGGGGCTCTGATGGCTCCAACATCCACCTGGGCGGCCCCGACACCCTCGTCGGTTATTACGGCGGCGTAGGCGAGCCCAACGACTACCCCCTTATTTGGCTGGACGAGTATCTGTACTACTACACGAACTACGGGATACGCCAGGTGCTCAACGTCAACGCCGGTACGGTCCTGGTGGGCTACCTGCTGCACCTGCTTGGCGTGGACATCGAGTTCAAGATCTCGGTCACGATGGGCAATGACAGTCCCTACGCAGCGCTGTGGACCCTGGCGGCCGCCTGGCTCTTCGCCCGCGACGACGGCTCCACCCCGCTGGTAGGGTTCAACTGGAGCAATTCCGTCGACAACGAGACCATCGAGATTGCGGCGCAGTTTCGGAAGGCGCTGGGCTTCGAGGACACAGTCCGCTTCGAGCACCACGTCACAGAGACGTGGACCGGCATCGTCATCCAGCCGTACAACCGGCGGCAGGACGTGCTTGACCTGGCCGAGCGCGTGCCCAACATCTCGGCCAAGCATGAAGGCGGCGACCCGGAGATCGAGCAGGCACGGGAGCGCCCCTCCGACATCAACGACTATTTCCGGGAGAAGGACGAGGTGATCGCATCCGGGGACTGGGAGCACCTGCTCGAGAACTTCCTAGACAAATTCGACGCCGTCAACCGCACGGCCCGGGCGCTGACGGAACATGGGCTCTCCTTCGTCGCCGCGCAGAAGCTGCACCGCTGACACAAGGCGGACACTGACCACCAACGGACCGCCCGGATGTCTGCATCCGCTGCATCCCTGCCGGCACGGCATCCGCCAATATTGACCACCAATAGACTGCCGGCATGTCGCCCACGGAGATTGATCATGCATCCGTTACACGAGCCCGTTTCCCTCGATGAGATCCGCGCTGCCCGCGGACGTATCGCTGGCGCGGTTGTCCGCACCCCCCTCGTGCGGCTCAATGTAGAGGATGCCCCTGCCGCGATATTCCTCAAGCTGGAGAACCTGCAACCCATCGGCTCGTTCAAGCTGCGCGGCGCCGGCAACGCGATGCAGTTGGCCGGCGCGCGGCAGCTGCAGAAAGGCGTGTGGACTGCCAGCGCGGGAAACATGGCCCAGGGTGTCGCCTGGTATGCGGCGCGTTTGGGCGTCAGTTGCACCGTAGTCGTGCCCGAGAACGCACCGGCGGTCAAACTGGCCGCGCTGGATCGCCTGGGAGCGCGAATCGTGGAGGTGCCCTTCGCCCGCTACCAGGAGATACAATGCACCCATAGCCACGAGGGCATGGACGGGCTGCTGATCCACCCCTTTGCCGACCCGGCGGTGATGGCAGGCAACGGCACCATCGGCTTGGAGATACTGGAGGATCTGCCCGACGTAGACGCGGTGCTCATCCCCTATGGCGGCGGCGGCCTGAGCTGCGGGATCGCGTCAGCCATCCGGGCGCTGAAGCCGGGCGCCCGGGTGTACGCCTGCGAGGTGGAGACCGCCGCCCCGCTAGCCGCGTCGCTGAAGGCGGGCGAGCCGGTGACGGTTGAATACAGCCACAGCTTCGTGTCGGGCATCGGCGCGCCGTTCGTCTTTCCGGAGATGTGGCCGCTGGCGAGTCGCCTGTTGGACGGCTCGCTCGTCGTGACGCTGGCGCGGGTGGCCGGCGCGATCCGGCTCCTGGCCGAGCGAAACCACGTCATCGCCGAAGGCGCGGGGGCGGTACCCGTGGCCGCAGCACTGGCGGGCAAGGCCGGCGGCAAGATCGCGTGCGTGGTGTCAGGCGGGAACCTGGATAGTGGCACGCTGATTCAGATCCTGCGAGGCACAGTCCCCTGATTCGCACGAGCGCAGGCAGCCCGGTTGCCGGCGACGTGCCACCGCATTGAAAGCCCGCTTAGCCGCAAACCTTATCCAGATGACTGCACTGGCACTATGCGCACCTGGGGAGTGGTCACCAAAGACTTGCTTGGCCGGAAGATGCCGGACGCACTCAAAGCGTCCGGCATCTTCGCCACTTGACACAGGCAGTAATCCGTGCTACAATTTCATAAATTCATAATTTCTGATATTTACGTACAATGGTCACGATGAACATACCGATCCGAAAAAGCACCCTGGTGGATGACGTCGCCAGCGAACTGCGGCGGACGATCCTGGAGCAGGAGATCCGGCCAGGCGAGTTCCTGCCCCCGAGAAGGGAGCTGGCTGCCCAGTTTGGTGTGGGGCTCTCCACAGTCCAAGAGGCCATCCAGGCGTTGACCGCGGTGGGTATGCTGGAGTCCCGCCCGGGCAAGGGCACCTGGGTGCGCGAGGATGCCCTGGACACCCTGATCCACCCCGCCGCAGTTGAGGCCCGGCTGGGCGATCTGGATGCCCGGCAGCTCTACGACGCCCGGCTGGTCGTCGAGGTCGGCTTGGCGGAGTTCGCCGCACAGCGGGCGACTTCTGAAGACATCCAGCGGATTCGGGACGCCCTGGATGCCATGGAAGCGGAGATCGCGGAGGACGACGATGCGTTCATCGAGGCGGATTTGGAGTTCCACCTGGCAGTGGCGCGGGCCGGTCACAACGAGCTACTAGAGCAATTCTACCACCTGGCGCGCAAACTGCTCTCACAAGTCATCGCCGAGTTGATCAAGCTGCCCGATGTGAAGGAAAACGGCCTGCACATTCAACGAGAGATTGCCCAGGCCATCGAGCAGCACGATCCCGAAAAAGCACGCCAGGCCACCCTCGAGCACATGACAATCATCGATCGCCTGATCGGCACCTGGGAGTAGGGTGACGTAGGATTCACGGACGTGAGACTTGAGATGGGAATGAGCCGCTGAGCTCCCCTCGACACACCCCATTAAGGAGAAAGGCAAATGAAATCCAGTAATTCTATCGCGTTCCAGTCTCCCCAGTTCTCCGTTCTCTCGGAGACCCAGCTCCAGGACCTTCACCTGGGTGCGCTGGAGGTCCTCAGGCGCACGGGGATCCGATTCCACCACCAGGAGGCCCTGGAGATGCTCGGCGAAGCCGGCGCTTTCATCTCCGACGGGAACCTGGTCAAGTTCCCGGCTCGATTGGTGGAAGACGCCATCGCCACCGTGCCCAGCCGGGTGATCATGTGCGACCGCGACGGAGACCCGGCAGTGTATCTGGAGGGCAGACAGGTATACTTCGGCACAGGCTCCGATTGTCTCAACTTTCTCGACCCCGAGACCGGAGAGCATCGCACGTTCACCCGGCAGGACATCATCAATGGCTACCGCCTATGCGATGCCCTGCCCAACATCCACTTCGTCATGTCCATCGGCATTCCTGCGGACATGGATCCAGACCTGACCTACGACGTGCAGATGGCCAACATGCTGGAGCACACGGTTAAGCCCATCGTCTTCGTAACGAACGACAAGGCCAGTTGCCAGCGCGCGATAGACATGGCGGCGGCCGTGGCGGGTGGGTACGAGGCACTGCGCGAACAGCAGCACATCCTCCTCTACTCGGAGCCGAGTTCGCCGCTTCAGCAATCGGAGACGGCAATAGACAAGCTGCTGTTGATGGCCGAATACGAACTGCCGGTGGTGCACTCCCCTGGCCCACAGATGGGTGCGACGGCGCCGGTCACGATGGCCGGCGGCCTGGTGATGTCCCTGGCCGAGATTCTCAGCAGCCTGGTGGTGCACCAGTTGAAGCGCCCTGGAGCGCCCTTCGTCTTTGGCGCCGGCCTGCATCACATGGACATGAGCGCCGTGCAGATCTGCTACGCCTCGCCTGAGTTCCAGCTCACCAAGGCAGCCATCGCCGAGTTAGGGCGCTGGTATGGCATGCCCACATGGGGATACGCAGGCTGCTCCGACGCCGAGGTGATGGACGAGCAGGCCGCCGCCGAGGCGATGCTCTCCGTGATCATGGCCAAGTTTAGCGGGGCCAACCTGATCCACGACGTGGGATACATGGAGAGCGGGCTCACGGGTTCCTACGAGATGATCGTGCTGACCGACGAACTGATCGCCCTGACCGATCACATGATAAAGGGCATCGAGGTCAGCGAAGACACGCTTATGGTGGATGAACTGGACCGCCTTGGGCCCGGCGCCCACTTCCTGGACACCGACGCGACGCTGTCACGTTTTCGCAACTTCTGGTTCCCCACCCTGCTGGATCGCAAGACGCGCAAGCCGTGGTTGGACGCAGGCGGCACCACGCTGGGCCAGCGGCTGACCGCCAAGGTTCTGGAGATCATCAAGGAACACCAGCCCAAGCCCCTGGGTCCAGACAAGAAGCACAAGGTGCAGCAGATCCTGGCCCAAGCAGGCTAACACCCACAGAGCCCAGGTCTCTTCAAGCGATGTGAATCGCCGCGATGTGAATCGCCGGAGACCTGGTCTCTGCATTTGAGGATAGCCGCCAGCGGCGATAATCCTGGGCGGCATAGCCACTCAGTGCTCCACTCTAGTCGCCCGCCTGGTACCGCTTGAGAATCTGTTGGGCGTAATCGATGACGGTCAGCCGCAGCGGTTCCGGTTCCAGTACCTCGACCGCGCCCCCAAAACCGAGTAGACGGTCGCGCGCCGCCCACAGCGACTCGAAGGGCAGTTCCACCGTGATCCAGCCCTCCGCGTCGGGCGGGCCAGCTTGGGCGATTTGCTCGCGCACTTGCTCGCCGAACACCCTCGGCAGATCGGAGAGGAGTTGCGCTGCCACGCGCGCCTTGACCGGGTAATAGGGGCGGCTGGCCTCGAACTCGGCGCACCAGGCCTGCCAAAAGGTCGCCAGGTCGAAGCCAGCCGGGCGCTCAAAGCGCTCGTCCAGCATGTGCACGTCCAGTAAACGAGACACACGCCGCGCGCGAACGTGCCCCTCAAAGGCGCTCACCACGTACCACACGCTGGCCTTCGCGACCAGCCCGTACGGATCGACAACTTGCTCGATGGGATACGAAGGCCCGAATCGCGCACGCCACTGGATACGAATCCGGCGATCCTGCCACACGGCCTCGTGGATCGTCTGCAGGTGCGGCATCGACTCCCCGCCCTGAAACCACCACGTCGAATCGAGGTGAATGCGCTGCCGCACCCGTGCCTCGTCGTCCTGCCGCGCTCCAGGTAGCGCGGCAGCCAGCTTGAGCAACGCGGCCTTGAGTTCCTGGCCCACGCCCAGATCCTTCAGCGGTGCGGGGATGCTGAGCATGAACAGGGCCCGCACCTCGCCCTCGGTCAGCCCGGTGAGCGTAGTGCGGTAGCTGTCGAGCAGGGCATAGCCGCCTGCCCGCCCTGGAACGCCGTAGACCGGCACCCCGGCGGTGCTGAGCACGTCCATATCGCGGCAGATCGTCCGTTTCGAGACTTCCAGTTCCTGCGCCAACTGCGCCGCCGTCATCTGCCCCCGTGCCTGCAAGAGCATAATGATCGACAAGAGCCGGTCCGCGCGCATTGACATCCCCCCAAGAGATTTCCCTCATTCTACCACAAAATCCTGACAATAGATGTCGTCATTTCGTGGTAGAATGATCGTACCAGCCGAAAGAGAAGCATTGAGCAGCACATGATAAGGAGAGTGCAATGAGCGAATTGAGTGTACGCGTTGTGGAATTGCCGCCGCTGCGCGTAGCCAGCGCGCACGCCTACGGGCCGAGTCCTGAGACCAGTGCATGGGAGAAACTCATCGCCTGGGCAAAGCCGAAGGGATTGCTGGAAGACCGGCAGGCACACCGCCTCTTCGGCTTCAACAACCCCGACCCCTCGCCCGGCAGTCCGAACTACGGCTACGAGTTCTGGATAGTCGTCGGCCCTGAGATCGAGCCAGAAGGCAAGATCAAGATCGTCGAGTTCTCGGGCGGGCGGTACGCCGTCGCCCGCTGTGAGACCCGGGGCAACATGGAGAAGATCGGCGAGACCTGGAGGCGATTGGTCGCCTGGCGAGAGAAGAGCCCATACAGCCCGGCCCACCACCAGTGGCTGGAAGAGCATATGGGCTATACGGACAAGGCCGAAACAGAGCTCATGCTCGACTTGTACATGCCCATCGCCGGATGAAGGCACAGTCGCCATGCGTGTGCATCGTGCCATCATCCTCTAGAGGCGCCATTCTGATGGCGCGCCGTCGGAAGAGCCCGCCGCCGGCAACCGCTGGCTAAGGGGCCGTGCGCGAGCCGTGAAGCCGCGGCCATTACCGAGGAGAGAACATGATCCAGTTGCCAGGTCGAGCGACGCCGAGGCGCTGGCCCAGGCCTCGGAGCGGGCGTTCCACAGCGACATCCACTGCGGGGCTCCGGAGATAGGCGGCCCGCCCGGGTACGACTCGGCGGCGTGGCAGGCAAAGACGATGCGCTTCGGCGACTGCTACACCATCCTGGCCGATGGGCGCATCGTCGGCGGGATCATCGTCTTTCGCCAGAAGATCCGCCAGTACGAGCTGGGCCGCATCTTCGTCGATCCCGACTTCCAGAACCAGGGCATCGGCACACAGGCCTCTGAGTTCCTGTGGGAAACGTATCCCCTGGCCAAGCGATGGACCCTGGGGACGCCGGCGTGGAACCGTCGCACGCGCCACTTCTACAACAAGGTCGGCTTCGTCGAGATCGGGGAGGACGGGCACGACGGCATCCTGTTCGAACGACGCATCGCGGCCGCAGATCCCAGAGGTAGGGGCAGGCCTTGTGCCTGCCCTCCCCGATAAACCAGCCCGTCCGAGGCAGCGGATCAGAAACCAGGTTTTCCGGAAAAAACCTGGTTTCTCCGCTCCCGGACTCCCACAAGGCTTGCCCCCACCCCACGCTAGCTCCCGCCGGGGTCCTCCACCAATCTACCAGCTACCAGCCCACCAGTCTACCAGCCTACCAATCTACCAACCCATTGCCCGCCCCCCAGACAAACGACAGTCTCCAGACTATCGTTTTTTTAGCGCTTCCGATAGTGACATCGGCGAAGAAGGCCCCTATACTGTACTGGAAGACCGTCCGGCCCCAACGCAGCACACAGGAAAGACAAACGGAACTGGAAAGGAGCCAGCACAATGAGAACCGTGCTTTGGTTTGCGTTGACGTTGACCTTGGCTATGGGACTTCTGGCAGCCTTGCTCATCGCAGCCAGCGACAGCCTGTCCCCAATGCCCGCATCCGCAGCCCCCCCGCTCGCATCCGAGACATCTGCCCCCTTGGACCGCACGGACGTCCGCGTCCGCGCCATCCCTGGCCGCATCCTCGCATCCACACACACAGCCCACGTTGACCGAAGGCGTCCCCAGACGGTCGGAGGCAGACCGTCTACGGACCGCGGCCATCCTGGCCGCATCCCCGCATCCGAGACACACCTGGGACCGTTGAGCCTCTCCAATTCGACGGTCACGACGGAAGACTGTTACCAGGAGGACAAGCAGCAGACGCTCTGCTTTCGCATCTCCAACGGGTCAGTTGACGGTGAATGGCTGAATCGTGTGCAGTTGACGTTTCCGACGCTGGACGGCAACTGGCAGGTTACCTGCGATTCCGCGCTCCAGGATCCCACCGACTCCGTCGGCTACCCAGTCAGCCTAGGCTGCACCGTGCCCACGGCCAACCAAGTGGTCTACACCGACAACGACAGCGACGGGTTAGGCGAGATCTCCGCCGGGGCCAGTTGGGGAACCTGCGTCAAGGTCACCGTGCCGGCAGGCTACGACGGGGATCGCTACATCCCCTGGGAACTCTCCGGTGACGACGCCAACAGCATCAACGGCTCACTCAGGATCGAGAAGTGCACCCCACTGAGGCTCAAGCCCAGCCAGGTAATCATCACAGGGTGCCACGGCATGAGTCAGACGCTGACGTTCGAGCTGGAGAACTACTCGGCCGGCAACGCTGACGTGGACCTTACATACATCGCTCCCGAGGCGGATTTCTCCGGCCAGGCCAACCTGCAGATCAACCAGGGAGAGATCGTGACGTTCACCACCGCGCTCAAGCCCGAGCTGTGCCTCGATCCCGGGGATCAGATCGTGGCCAGCTTGACCGTCGAGGCTCAGGGCAGCGGCCATGCCGACACATCCATCATCACCCAGACCATCGCCGAGGACAACGGCTGGCGACGGCGCGAAGACAGCCCCATCCCAGCTATGGACAACGCCGTCATCTGGGCCAACCACGAAGACGGCGGCCTGTGGTCCGTCGGCGGGTACGGCTCCGACAGTGCAGCCCAGCGCTACGACCCGGCCACCGGCGAGTGGCTCACCTACACCAACCCGCTCACGCCCGTGATCGAGTACCCGATGGATGGCTGCTACGGGCTGAACGACGTGGGCGACGAGATATCGTGCTCTTCCCCGACGCCATCGTCACCGGCACGCTGCAGATCTTCAACGTCACACAGAGAGGCTGGTACACGGAACCCGTTCCCACCCCCGGCTACCCCGCCGAGGGGCGCTGGGGCCAGGACATCGTCTCGATGCTCCAGCACACCCCCGAGAACGTGTGCTATCTATCCGGCGGCTCTATGGAGGTGGGCGGAGGCAGAACAAAGGACCTGTGGAAATACAACCCCGGAACCAACTCAGCCGAGTACATTGGCGCATTCCCTGCCAGCGTCTGGTTCGGCTTCCACGCCTCGTGGTACGTGCCCTGGGTGGGTGACGAAGGCGCCATCTGCGTGGCCGGCGGGGTTGATCACAACCACCAGATCAACAACTCGACCCAATGCTACGATATCGCGGGCAACTCCTTCAACACCCTCAATGCCGACCTGGGAACGCTGCCCGAGCCGTGGTGGGGCATGGCCGATGCCTGGCAGATCACGGACGCAGGCTACGAGTTGTGGATCGCCAACGGCGTGGCGCAGGACGGCACGCTGCTGCCGGTCTCAGCATACATTCGGGAGGGTATGAGCGCCTTCGCATACGGTCCCGCCATTCCCGATGGCCTCTACCGGCTGGAGGGAGACGCCTGGGAGGATCAGTTCTACACCCTCAACGGGTCCCGGGGCGGCTTCTGGTATAGCGAGTTCAGCCTGCACCTAGGTCCCTGCCCCACCTGCCGCCGGATCTATCTGCCGCTGGTGCTGAGGCGCTGAAGCGCTCACTACAAACCAGGCTCCAAGACAGGGAGGAAGCACCGACGTTCGACGCCTGACGTTTGACGCCCAGTGTCAGACCCGATCCTCACCGAGCGGCAGCGCGAAGGTGAACGTCGCGCCTTCTCCGAGCTCCGACTCGGCCCAGATGCGGCCGCCGTGGGCCTCGACCAGGCTCCTGGCAATGGAGAGCCCCAGGCCGCTCCCGCCCACATCCCGGCTGCGGGCGCGATCGGCCCGGTACAGGCGGTCGAACACGTGAGGCACGTCCTCACGCGGGATCCCCTCGCCGGTGTCCCGCACGGCGACGTGGATCTCCGCCCCGGCGCGCTGCGCGCTCACGCTGATCTGCCCGCCAGGCGGCGTATGCTGTAGCGCGTTGGACAGCAGGTTGAGCAGCACCTGCGCCAGCCGCTGCGCGTCGCCGATCACGGGAAGAGGCTCGTCGGGCAATTGAGCGTCCAGGGCGACCCCCTTCGAGCGGGCCGCCGCGTGCATGCGCTCGACGACGTCGCGCACCAGCCCGCCCATCTCCAGCGGGTCGGCCTCGACGTCGAGTTCGCCAGCGTCGGCCAGCGAAAGCACGCGTAGATCCTCGACCAGGTGGCGCAGGTGGGCCAGGTCACCCTGCAGGCCGGCGATGACCTCCGGCGTGGGATCGGTCAAGCCGTCCTCAATGCTCTCCAGATGGATCTGGAGCACACTCAGGGGCGTGCGCAGTTCGTGCGCGATGTCCGCCATCGCCCGGTGGCGCAGCGCGTGCTGGCGCTCCAACTCGGCCGCCATGGCATTAAACGCCTCGGCCATCTCGCCCAGCTCGTCCTGGCCCTTGACGGGGACACGCTGGGACAGATCGCCGCCCGCCACGCGATGCGCCGCCGCGGCCAGCGCGCGCACCGGCTTTACGATGCGACGAGCCTGCACACTGCCGACGACCAGCACACCCAGCACGGCCACGCCCCCCGCGACGATCATCAGCACGTTGACCTGGCGCAGAAAATCGGCCTGGGAGGACGTCAGCTCGCCCAGTCCCGAGTAGACGATCAACGTCCCCACCTGCCGGCCGTCTACGACGATGGCGGCCCCCCGGTCCAGGCTGGCCGCGCGACCCTGCGGATTGTTCCAATCCGGCGGAGGAGGACCGTTGGGTCTGTTGTCGGCGACGACGCTACCATCCTCGTCAACCAACACCAGGCGCTCGTCCCCGGGCTCCACCATCCCCGATTGCGGCACCACGTGCGGCCGCGCCGGGCCGTGGGGAGGCGGCGGCTGGGTGACATCCTGGGCGAAGGCCATCAGCGCCTCGACGCCCTCCCATCCACCGGCCGCAGAGTAATAGTCGGCAAAGACAGGTGCCAGCCGCAAGGCGTAGCGCTGGCCGGCGCTGGACACCAGGCTCTTGAAGCGGTTGACGGTGATGACGTTCGCCAGCAGCACGACCAGCCCGGCGGTGGCCACGATGGCAACCAGGAAACTGAGCGTCAGGCGCGTGCGCAGGCTATGGCGCACCACCGTCCTTATGGAGGCGCCATTCTTATGCTTATGGCGCACCATCGTCCACCTCGTCGCTGAAGCGGTACCCCGCCCCGAAGACAGTCTGGATGTAGCGCGGGTGCGACGGGTCGGGCTCCAGCTTCCGGCGCAGGTTGTGAACGTGCACGTCAACGGTGCGTTCGACCCCGTCGTAGACGCCCAGGTGCGCCGCCTCCAGAAGCTGCATACGGCTGAGCACCTGTCCCGGATGCCGCACCAGCACCTCCAGGAGCGCGAACTCCGTGGGAGTGAGGGGGACGACCTCGTCCCGGATCAAGCAGCGCTGCGCGTCTGCGTCAAACACGACGTCGCCGAAGCGGTACGTCTTGCGGGCCGGGGCCGACATCTCCCGCACCCGGCGCAACACCGCTCGGGCGCGCGCGACGAGCTCGCGCGGGCTGAAGGGCTTGGTGACGTAATCGTCAGCCCCCAACTCCAGCCCGACGAGCTTGTCAGCCTCCTCGACGCGGGCGGTGAGCATGATGATGGGGACGTTCGAGTCACGCCGCAACTCCCGGCACACGTCCAGCCCGTCCATGCCCGGCAGCATCAGGTCCAGCACGACCAGGTCGGGTTCCTCCGTGCGGGCCAGCGACAGTCCTTCCAGGCCATCGTAGGCCGCCAGGACGTCGAAGCCGGCCTGCTCAAAATACTTGCGCACGCCGTCCACAATCCGTCGTTCGTCGTCTACAATGAGGACCTTCATATCCAAGTCACCCACAAGCACACACAACTGGCGAAACCAGTTAGAGGTTGGAGGTTGGAGGTTAGAAGTTGGAGGTTGGAAGTTGGAGGTTAGAAGTTGGAGGTTGGAAGTTGGAGGTTGGAAGTTGGAGGTTGGAAGTTGGAGGTTGGAAGTTGGAGGTTGGAAGTTGGAGGTTAGAAGTTGGAGGTTGGATGGATGGACGGACGTCTGCGTCCACCCTGGTTTCTCATCCGCTGCCCCGGACGCCCGGTCAATGGACCGCCGGTATCTTGCCGGCATGATGTCTGCAAGCGCACATCCAACGGACCGCCGGCATCTTGCCGGCATGATGTCTGCAGACGCTCGGCCATTGTTCATAATTATACCGGCTCCAGTCGCCGTCGGCAACTGGAGCCGGTTCTAAACGGGCCACTAACTAACTATCCTTCCACCGCCGGCACTGCCATTTCAGGGGAGCGCGGCCCGCCAAGTCCGCCCCCCCGAGGTCCCCTGCGCATGCCGCCAGGGCCACCACGGCCGCCACACTCACCGGATTCCAGGTGCTCCAGGACCTGCGTCCCCAGTTCCGCGATCCTCTCGTCCGCTTGCTCCTGCGTCAGGCGACCATCCTCCACCCCCTGCTGGATCTGCTCCGTGTGGGCGGCTACCAGCGCATCGGCCACGTCCTCCAGCGCCACGCCCTGGGCCTCGGCCACGTCGGCCACCGTCTGCCCGTCGGCCAGCGCCTCGTGCAACTCCTCGGGCGTCATCCCCAGCGCCTCGGCCACGGACGCACGGTCAATGTCCGCCACGTCCATCTGCCCGCCGCGCGGACGGCCGGGGCCACCAGGACCGCTAGGCCCACCAGGACCCTCGGGGCCGCGAAGCTCACCGGATTCGAGGTGCTCCAGGACCTGCGTCCCCAGTTCCGCGATCTTCTCGTCCGCTTCCTCCTGCGTCAGGCGGCCATCCTCCACCGCCTGCTGGATCTGCTCGGTGTGAGCGGCCACCAGCGCATCGGCCACGTCCTCCAACGCCACGCCCTGGGCCTCGGCCACGTCGGCCACCGTCTGTCCGTCGGCCAGCACCTCGTGCAGCTCCTCGGGCGTCATCCCCAGCGCCTCGGCCACCAAGTCCGTCTGCCCGCCGCGCGAACCGCCGGGGCCACCCGGACCGCCAGGTCCACCGGCACCTTCGCGCACAAGAGCCCGTCGAGCCACCCCATCAGATGCCTCTGTGGAAGGCGTGGGCTCCTGAGCCAGCGCTGCTCCGACGCTAGCCACGCCCGCCAACAACGTGACCGCCAGTATGCCAAAGCCAATCTTCTTGAACATGTCGTGCCTCCTTGGGTTAGGTTGAACTTGATCCCTTCGATCAAGTCAACCAAAGTATAGCTGCAGGATGTTCAGAAGTTGTTAAGGAGTCGTTGGGGTTTGATTTGGGTTGGGTCAAGGCAGTACTCAGATGCTACGCTTAGAGGATCACAACAACCACAATAGGACATGGCACGAGTTTGCATAGATTTTAAGATTCTGCTCTAGACAAACGCTAGATTCTATGCTATAATGGCAGCGTGGGACCCAACTGAAACCAGCCTTCGACACACAGCACTTGCCACAGTCTAGGGCAGGCATCATCGTAGTCCGGTGGCCCCGATCGTTCAGCTGCTTCTTCGCTTGTCCAGATGAGACGTTCAGCGTAGTCATCTTACCAGCAAGGTGTGACCCAGCCACGCCCTTAGGTTGCAGACCGCAGGGTCGTCCACGAGTCCCGAACAGGACGTCCTGAGTCACCGCCAGATAGACAAACTCACAGAGCAAGGATACCAGCCCTGGATATGCAATTTCCAGGGCCAGAACCGGGGTAGGGTGGCGGGGGGACCTTATGCTCGCCGTTGGTTACACGGCACTTCCTGCTCAATCACATCGGTTGTCGTACATGCCTGTGGTTGGCCGTCTTTCCTTGCCTACTGTTCAACAAGAAGAAACCTGGGGCTGCGGAGAGCGCTCGTGGCGAATATCGGCATCACCTTTGACGCTATCGGTCCGCGGGTACTGACCAAGCCCTGGACACCGGTGGGGGCGCTAAGCGCTTCGCTATCGTGTCTTCTCTTGCTTGGGATACTCTGCTCAACAATCCGTAGTTGTCCGGGTCTAGAGGAACGCTTCAGGCATGATACGACCTTATCCAGAAGTTGATTACTCAGCCGAAGTTGGCACCACGATTGGTCTTCCTGCAGAGTACAGGCTAATTCCACCGAGCGAGAGTTCGTGTCCTCATCAGGGAGAAAGTCAGTCAATCAAGAATCTAGAAAGTGGGAATACGTTTGTGTACGCAAGGTTGGCTTCCGTCAGTCCGTGATCAAACTACAGGCCGCTGAATACGTGAAGCCAAGTGTGGAGACAAGATTCCCGGCATTATCCAAGTCCGTTTATTCAAGGCCAAGCGAGCTCTTCTATCTGTCCTTTATCGTGAACACCTGGGAGTAAACCATCCTGGCCTTCTCGTTGCAACGGGCATCCGATCTATCAAGAGAATAGCAAAAGGCAAATCGATAATGACCAGATGGGACCAACGCCAGTTGCACATAGTGTTGAAAGCGCGAACATCCCTCTCTATCAGGATCTTGCCAAGCTTCTTGATCCCAAGAACACCTGAGGTTTTCTCCCGGTTTCAGTTCTCTCACAGGAGGAGTTGATTCCAATCTGTTCGTTACCATGTACACTGCATCTTCACCTTCCACCTTCTGTATGATAGGCCACGAACATCCTCCGACGTAAAAAATGGTTCTTTCCAGATCGTTCACTGCAACGTATTCGATTTGCTCACCCCTACCATACATGCTCTTGGAGGTATCTAATCTTACCTGATCCCGAGACAGTGTACCAGTGCCCGGGATACTGGTGGGTGTGGTTCGCGTCAGTGCGGCAGTAGAAGTTGGTGGCTTCGTAGGCTCACCGGCAGGGCGTGAAGCCGTGGTGCACGTGGTAGGCAAGGTATTGGTTGGTGATGCAGATGTTACAGCCATTCTGTGCGAGATCTCCGCCCCGCATCCAGCAAGGAGAAGAATAGCCGCGAGGACTCCTAGGACCTCCAGCGTGCAGACACCCGGCCTTTGTACCATTTTCTTCACATCCCCTCGCTTGTGGGCTGGAGAGAATTCTACGAGCATGATTGAATATGGCCACAATTGTACATAGCTCAAGGAGGGAAGTCAAATGGGAAAAACGGTGTCTTCCAGGTTCCTCACTGCGTCCCACTTGTCAAGATTCGTAGCCACTGCCGCACTTGTAGGCATTCTATTGGTGGCGACAAGTCCTTTCATTAGGGGACAGGATATTCAGGACACGGTTGTAGTTCGCCTATCCAAGGAGACCTACACTCAAGTCGCTGACATTCCTACTGTACATGCGATTGACTACGGTTCGTTCGTTTGGCTCGAGCTAACCACGTCGAGTTTCGAACAGCTGCGCACCGCCGGGGTGGCGTTCGAACGGCAGAAAGACCCAACAGTGCTGAGGTTTCAGAATTATGAATTCGACACCCGTACAGCAGACAAGCCACCTTCCGTGCCTTCCCGCCTGACTAGCACGCCTATACCGCATACCCCCGGGTTCTACATCGTACAGATGCTTGGCCCAACTAAGGATCAGTGGTTGATCCATCTGCAAGCCTATGACTTGGACGTCCTACAATACTACTCCCCTCATGCATATCTAGTCAGAACCACACCCGAGCAGGCCCGTAGAGTTGACGAGCTCGATTTTGTGCGCTGGGTTGGCCCTTACCATCCCGCCTACCGAATTGCTTCAAACTTGCTGCAGCGGTCTGGGATCATTGAGAACGTCAGCGTGACCATCTACGATGATGGGCAAGTGGATGGTACAGTGGATCGCACGATCAAGACAATCGGAGCTCTGGGCGGCAGGCAACTCCGTCAAGAGAAGGCAAGAACCGACGAACCACTCACAGCCGTTGTATTCACCATGCCTGCTTCGGCACTGACATCCGTAGCACAGCTAGACCATGTTGTTTGGATTAGCTATCAGATGCCCGAGTGGGTCCTAGAAGATGAGATATCTGACCAGATCATCGCCGGCAACTTCGATCCTCTAGAACCTGGCTACCGGGATTGGTTGTCCTCCAAGGACGTAAGTGGTGATGGAGTAACGGTAGCATTAGTCGATTCAGGCTACGACACTGGTGACAATTCCACTGCACACCCAGACCTCCGAGGACGACTGATCCCTATAGATACCAATGGGATACTCCCAGGAGGCCAACCGGATGATGATCGCGGACACGGCACGCATGTCGGCGGTATCATAGCCGCTAACGCAAGCCTAGGCATCACAGACACCAGTGACTTTCTCATGGGACTTGGCGTTGCTCCTGAAGTCAGCCTAGTCGTTCGAGATGATGCAGGCCCATTGACTGATCTACAGAGAGACAGTGTCACCAATGGAGCCGTTGCGTCCAATAACAGCTATGGAATCCAGGACGCGAACTCGGGGTATACTAGCGATGATAGAACCCTAGATGAATTGGTACGAGACGCCAACCCGAACACAGCAACAGTTGCCGAGCCTCTCATCATTGTCTTCTCAGCGGGAAACTGCGGCCAAGGCCCACCGCCTGGAACGCCTCCCCTGTCGTGTAAGGGCAACACTGGTCCCACAAAGGAAGCCAAGAACGTAATCGCCGTCGGGGCAACGGAGAACCAGCGAAACGCTGGCGACATCAACTCAGTGGCCAGCTTCAGTAGCCGTGGGCCAACAGGAGATGGGCGCGTATATCCCCACGTTGTTGCGCCAGGAGAGAACATAATCTCTACCCGTTCCACTCAACCAGGCTTGTCGGAATGCGATACAGTGCCAGCAGGAGCCCCTGGCGCGGACCCGACATACTCGATATGCTCTGGGACATCTATGGCAGCGCCCCACGCGACAGGGGCGGTTGCCCTTATCACCGAATGGTGGAGAGGCTTCAAGAAAGGAACGGATCCGGGCCCAGCTATGGTGAAAGCGCTGCTAGTGAACGGGGCTGTGGACATGGGAATCGCTGATATCCCCAATAGCGATGAGGGCTGGGGACGAATCAATCTGGGCAACATCATCGACACGAGGATCCCAACGGGTTACTTCGACCAGACAACTATCTTCACAACAACAGGGGAAACTTGGGCTATTGAGTACGTCCCAGCCGACCCGAACGAGCCAGTCAAGGTATCGCTTGCCTGGACCGATGCCCCTGGGCCAGGAGGCGGCGGAAATCCAGATGCTCTGGTCAATGACCTCGATTTGACACTCAGTGGTAGGGACGGCACGATCTACCACGGCAACGTGTTCACCAACGGTTTCTCCACGACCGGAGGCTCAGCCGATCGGGTGGACAATCTTGAGAACGTGTTCATTCAGAACCCAGCAGATAGCTTCACTATCACGGTAACCGCGGCGGACATCAATGGCGATGGCGTTCCCTACAACGGCGACGGCACTGATCAAGACTTTGCCTTGATCTGCAAGAACTGTCTAAACCTAAACCCCTTCGAGATATTGGAGCCGACCAGCGTTGATCCAGCCTATGCCGGCCCCTACAACAACCCGTCCAAGATAATCGCTCACATAACGAAACCCGCCGACCACTTGAACAAGAGTCACTTCACTGCAACCGTTGGTGGTCTCCCAGCCAACGTTGTAACCCTCTACGAGGGCTCTGACGAATACGTCCTGGAGGTTCTGCCACCTGCTCAAAGCGCAAATGGATTGTATGATCTGGAAGTATCTGCGACTGCCGGGGTTCAAACGGTCTCAGATTCCGAGACGGATGCTGTCTTGCACGCAGACAGCAGCAACGTCGACGCGGTGCTGGTCATTGACCGCTCCGGCAGTATGGGGTATTCCGGTTACATGGAGCCCGCCAAGGACGCGGCCACGCTGTTTGTGGACCTCATGAGCGACAATGATCAACTCGGTGTGGTCAGCTTCGACCACATCATCGAGGTGCCACATCCGCTGGCGGTGGTTGACTCCGTCTCGCGGGATGCTGCCAAACAAGCAATAGCCAGCCTGACGGATCGCGGGCTGACTTCCATCGGCGGCGGCCTACAAGAGGGACAGAATCAGCTAACGAACAATGGCGTAGCTACACACCCGTGGGCCATGGTGCTACTCAGCGATGGGTACGAAAACACGGCGCCATGGGTGAACGACGTCCTACCTTCCATACAGGCGACGAAAACAGTGATACACACGATCTCATTGGGCCCAGATTCTGACCAGGCGCTGATGATAGACATCGCCGCCCAGACAGGAGGGACGTACAGCTTGATTCCTTCTCGCGATCCTACTGTCGTCAGGCAGCGACTGGGGCAGGTCTATAGCACCATTGCCGGTGCCGTGAGTGGGCAACAGACGCTTCTCTCCCTGACGGGTCTTGTTCAACCTGGAGAGACGGATCAGAAAAGCGTGGTCATCGACTCCACCATTGCCGAGGCCACCTTCTCGGTCAACTGGTCCAACAGTACCAGCACCATCTACTTGACACTAAGGAACCCCAACGGCAACACAATTGATCCGTCGGCAGCCGTTTCCGATCCGAACGTCACCCACGTCTCCGGGCCGACCTACGCCTACTACCGAGTCATATCACCGACGTTAACCACCGGTGTCTGGAAGATGATGATCACCGGTGGCTCTATCTCTTCTTCCGGCATACAGGCTATGACCTCGACCGCCGAGGAGAGCTATACTGCGCTCGTTACAGGACGCACGACCGGCGCTGCGGTGACTGTGCACGCTTACTTCGACGAGATCAGTTATCAGGCCAACGAACCGATCAAGCTCAGCATCACGCTGTCCGACGATCAACCCATCCCTGACGGAGAAGTCACGGCGATCGTCGGGCCACTCGTCACCGTTGGACCATCGCCGCAGATCCAGGCATCGGCGGCGCTTCCCAACCCCATTCTCGCACTCTACGATGACGGTCGACACGGTGACGGCCTGGCCAACAACGGCGTGTACGCCAACACGCTGGATGCCAGCAATACGGTCAATGAGGGAGTCTACAACTTCCAGGTGTTTGCCACCGGCACGGCAAGCAACGGTGATCGGTTCGCTCGTTCGCTCCAGCAAAACGTAAGCGTCGGCCTGGATTCCACCAGCTTCACGTCCACGTATCAGGAGGTTGCCTTCAACCACACCTGCTACCTGCCGCTCATCCTCAAGCCATAGTCAGACTGGGAGTCCAATTGAGGCGGGCCCTGGCACTCAACAACCCGGCCTGGGCCCGCCCCTCCACCATTCACAGAAGGAGGAAACTATGAATCACAACGATGTGGAGCGAGAGAACCTAAGCCAAAAAAGGCATCCGCTGTCCCGTCGGGAGGCCCTCAAAGCCCTGGCTGCCCTGGGAGGCGCAGCGACACTCCTGACGTTGCCCAACGAGTGGGAGAAGCCGGTCGTCCAGGTGGGCACCCTTCCCGTGTTTGCCCAGGCTACTCCTACTTGCCCCAACCCTTCGACGATCTCCAACCTATCCGTCTCTGATCGCCAGGGAAGCTGCAGTCCTGGGGGAGCAGCCCCAGGGGATCTGTTCTTGGTGACCTTGGCGTATACCGACCCTTGTGGCTTGATGCCTGACCATGCAAGGCTGCGCGCGGCTCTTGGATTCTCTCCCTCCGGGTTTACGGATGCTGACGAAGTCGTCCTTGGACCGATCAACATCACAGGCAGCGAGAATGGGTTCACCCAAGGCGATATCGTCGTACCGGTGTGTATCGCATTTGGTAGCGACACGAGCACCAACCTGACCGTGTCCGTCATAAACGGCAGTTGGAAACCCAGCAACGAGCTGACAGCCACCATTGCCTGTCCAAGCGACGTCAACGCACAAGGCGGTCAACCATCTGTGCACCTCAACCCGTAGAACGGCACCTGCTTCACACATTTGACAACCCGAGAACCCGGCTCTTGGCAAGACCGGGTTCTTGGGTATCAGCCTCTGACAATGTCACAGCCTTCTCACACCCATAGTTCTACGGACGCGGCTTTGCTAGAATACAAGCTGTTCGCCTGCTGCGCGCGTGCCGAGTGCGACCCAACACATGCTGAACGCGTGGCCCACAGGGCCGCCGAACTGACGGCCTGGGCAGACGTTCCGGTTCGGGCAGAGGCACACGGGATAGCCCCACTCCTCCACGCTCATCTGAGAGCGGCGGGCGTGCAGATTCCTCCGACCGTTGAACGACAACTGCGGGGGCTCTGTCTCCGCCACCGGTGGGCCAACCGGGTACGGGCATCCGTACTGCGCAAGATACTGGCGGCCTACGACGCCGCCGGCATCGAGTTGCTGATCCTCAAGGGTGCAGCACTGGCGCACCTCTTGTACCCACAGCCTGGCTGGCGTCCGATGCGCGACGTGGACATCCTCGTGAGGACACCTGACGCGGTCCGGGCGCAGCGCTTGCTGGCGACTGAACTTGGGTTTCACGCTCCCCCGCCGGACAATGCGGACCTTCGCTCGGGACATCATCTGGACACAGCATCTTTGCACATCGAGGACCTATGTGTCAGCGTAGAGGTCCACTACAGGTTCTTCGACAAGGATTGTGCTGGTCCTAACGGAATGGGAGACCTGACCAGCACTCCCCTGCCGTTTCTCTTGGGAGAAGACGGGCCGACGGCATATACGCTAGGCTACGAAGACATGCTGTGGCATCTGTGCCAGCACATGATCCAAGACGCCTCAGTCTTCACAGCGACGCGCTTCATTTGGATAGCCGATATCGTGTCCTTCGCAGAGCGCTTTGTGAACGAGATTGACTGGGACGGAATCAGGCGACGATATCCGCTGATCCTCAACATTCTGTCGTTGCTCCAATTCGTCACGCCACTGTCTGGCAAGTTACGCAGGCGAGCTCGCATACCGGGAGGGGACGCACCACGTGGGATAGGCAAGGATTTCCGAGGGTGGCCTCGTTCATCGCTCTCATCTCAGAGAGACAAGGGCTACTGGCGCATCCTGCGCGACACGTTTCTCCCGCCTGAATGGTGGTTGCGCCTGCACTACGGATTGAGCAGCGCCCAGCGTATACTCTGGTATCGTTGGGGACAGCATCCACTCGAGATCCTCGGGTGGATCACGCAGCTCGTGCGCGAACAGGCGCAGGGGTCTGAAAACCAGGCCCTACATCAGGGTGTCTGAAAACAGTCTCAGTCTCTCAGGGGAAAACGACTGCATGGATATGAAACGTCCTCGTCCTGCGCTAGGCTATCAAGTGGAACTGTCGGATGATGGGATCGTTCTTCTCGACCCGACCGGCACGAAGGTTGTGCATGGCAACCGCGCCGGTGCGTTGATCTGGCGGCTGTGTGACGGGCAGCACACCGTGGCTGAGATCGCCCGGCTCCTGAGCGCGGTGTATCCCGAATCTGCCCGAGAAGTCCAAAGCGATGTCCGTGAAATGCTGTTGAGGTTCGCTGAATATGGCGCGATTATCTGGGCGTGACGAGGACACCATCGATCCACTGCGCGTTCAGCTTGGCGACAGCGCCGTCCTCATCAGGTGCGATGACCACGCGTTGCGCCAGTCGCTGAGCCAACAGCTCCGGCATTGCCAGGGGGGAAATGCCCTGGCAAGGACAACGTATCGGATCGACAGGTCGAGCGCGGATCACAGATGGCAGTTGCTGCGTGATGGCTGGCTATTGTATCGCGGCTCCACTTCAACCGAGATCGTCAACCGCCTGGTGCAGGATATGACGCTGATGCTGATCACGCACTGCTCACATCAACTGCTTTTCCACGCCGCCGGCCTGGCGGAGGGGACTAACGGCCTCATCCTCTGTGGCAAATCCGGCACTGGCAAATCGACGCTGGCTGCATGGCTGGCAGCAATCGGCCTTGATTATCTCACAGATGAACTTGTGGCGGTCAGCTTTGACTCGACTGCAATGAGAGGATTGGCGCGTCCGCTTGTCCTGAAGACCGGTTCCGCCTTCGTCTGGAGACACTGGCTGGGTGAGACCGTCTCCCCAGGCATGACCCATCTTCCCGGCGGAGCAACCTGGCTAGATCCTGAAGCACTACGTCGCGGTTGCGTCCGTGGGTCCGCTTACCCGCGCCTGATTCTCTTCCCACGCTACGCCCCTGGCGCGCCCCTAGAGTCGCGACCGTTATCCACGGCGGAATCTACATTCCATTTGATGCAACACCTGATCAACGCGGAAAACCTACCTGGTTGTGGATTCGCTGCGGCCAGCCACCTGGCCCGACAGACGACCGCCTATGACATCACGTACGCTGATGTGGAACTGGCTGCTGAGTGGATCAAGCAGACTGCGTCAAGAATGTGATATGGGTGCATCTCTGAAACTGTGAGCACGAACGTTCATCTCTATGCTACCAAAGGGATAGCGACGTGATTGACCCTCGAAGGTATCATCGGTTGGTAGACAATGGGTTGCTCTCGCGAAAC
>Ga0180432_10000396_pt1 | contig 70451 bp, 59 predicted proteins | sample SS_ome_10_FD_132414 | JGI IMG/M metagenome (GOLD analysis project Ga0180432, IMG submission 132414) | Hypersaline lake sediment archaeal communities from the Salton Sea, California, USA - SS_1_MS_2 metaG | ecosystem: Environmental > Aquatic > Non-marine Saline and Alkaline > Hypersaline >...
CCCGCCGCTACCGCTGCTGAAAAAGTACAGCCGGTGCCGTGAACGTCTCCAACGGGAATGCGCTCCGCGCTGAAGAGATGGAAATCGCTCCCGTCATAGAGCAGATCGACCGGATCTCCCGGAGAGTGTCCCCCCTTGACTATCACATTTCGCACACCGTGACGTGCGATGATCTCCGATGCCCTCTTCATATCTTCGAGACTCCTGATGGATATTCCCGAGAGGACTTCAGCCTCGGGTATGTTCGGGGTAACGACCAGAGAGAGGGGGATCAGTTCAGAAATTAAAGCCTCCCGCCCATCATCGGTGAGCAGAGATGATCCATCGGAAGAAACGATTATCGGATCGACGACCAGCCGCTCGATACGATACTCCCGGATCTTCCCGCACACTGCTGAAACGATATCTGCGCTCAGGAGCATGCCGGTCTTTACCGCATCGACACCGCCGTCGCCCAGCACGGAATCGAGCTGCCGCTTAACGAAATCGACCGGTATCCGGAAAATCCCCTGAACGCCGCGGGTATTCTGCGCGGTAAGTGCGGTTACGACACTCATGCCATAACCGCCCAGCACGGTAATGGTTTTCAGATCTGCCTGTATGCCGGCACCGCCGCCGGGATCAGAGCCTGCAATGGTCAACACCTTGCCCTTCATTTCTCCTCCACCGCTCGTGATAGTCGATTTCATTTTTCTCATTCCGGTGATTATTTCAAGCGAAATACGATTGACGTATTCCCCGAATGCCTCCACATATATTCATTCACTTCATTTTTGAGGATACGAAAATGTTTGATATCATTATTCGGAAGGGTAGCATCATCGATGGAAACGGAACGCCGGCGTATACCGGTGATATAGGCATACGGAAAGATACCATCGAGGAGATCGGCGATCTGAGCACCCGAAGTGCCGGGATGGAGATCGATGCGGAGAACCGTGTCGTCTCCCCGGGATTTATCGACATTCACTCACATGCCGATATCACCGTACCCAGGGAGGATCACGATACTATCCTGAAACCGCTGGTCATGCAGGGCATTACCACCTTCGTCGGCGGGAACTGCGGTTTCTCAAACTCCTTCATCCCCGAGATGAACAGGGAGATCTCATTGAACTATCTCGAAAACCTTTCCGGTCAATCACAGGAGGATCTCATCACCTGGACCACACCCGCCGAGTTCATGGAGATGTCGGAGCGCCGGGGGCTGCTGCTCAACATGGCCCTCCTCATCGGCCACGGATCGCTTCGCATAGCTGCAGCAGGCTCGACGACACAGCTGCTCAATTCTGATGAGCGCAGCCGCATGAAAGGGCTGCTCGACCAGGCCCTGGAGATGGGTTGCCTCGGGCTCTCCACGGGACTCCAGTACTTTCCGGGGTCTCAGAGCGACACGGAGGAGCTCGTTGAGCTCGGCGCAACTCTGAAAAAGCATAACGGCATCTTTACCTCACATCTCAGAAGTTACTCGCATACCATTGACCAGGCCATCGATGAGGTTGGCGAAGTCGGCAGGCAGAACGGGATACGGGTTCAGATATCACATCTCTACTGGCAACCCTATTCACGGGGATTAACCGGCATCACCAAGGGGCTCGTACAACTGGGCTCGTTCCTGTATAACCGGGTCGGCATTCCGATCCCCATCGAGCAGGGGCTCATACCGAAGCTGAAACGCATCGAGAAAATGCGCGACGAGGGTATCGATATTCATTTTGACATGGTACCCACCTCTCAGGGATTCACCGAGCTCACCGCCTTTCTCCCCCCCTATGTTCTCGAAGGGAGCAAAGCGAAGGCGCTCGAACGGTTGAAGGATACGTCCTTTAGAAAAGAGGTTCTCGACGATATCGAAAAGGTTGAACCTGAATGGCCGCACCGGGATAGAGCGACCTGGTCATTTAATTATATCAAGATGACCGGATGGAACGGTCTCAGGGTGATGGCTGTTGCCGGCGAAAAAAACAGATGGATGGAGGGAAAATCATTCCCCGAAATCGGGAAAGAGGTGAAGAAGCACCCCTTCGATGTTATCTGCGATCTCCTCATCGAGGAGCAGGGACACGTTCTCGTCTTCCACACGCCAACCGTCCCGGACGATCCCTTTGCCTTTCGCTCCATGTGGCGTGGATTCACTCATCCCCTCTCGGTACCCGTTACGGATACCATCCTGCTTCCTATCGGGCGGCCGTCGCATGTCTTCTACGACTGTTTTCCCCGGTTCATCGATTTTTTTGTCAAAAAACGGGGATTGCTCACCCTTGAAGAAGCAATCCGGAAGTCTACTGCAACCCCCGCCATGATAATGGACATCCCCGGTCGGGGAACCATAAAGACCGGAAACTATGCCGATCTTATCGTCTTCGATCCCGAGAAGCTCGGGACCCGGGCGACCTTCTACACCCCTTCGATTCATCCAACCGGCATAGACCATGTGATCATAAATGGCCGTGCAGTGGTTTCAGAGGGCGTTTTCCAGAAAGGGACGCTTACCGGCCGTGTCCTGCGGCGAAGGTGAAGAAACCAGGAGGAAACATAAAAATGAGAAATGGTCTTCGTGCAGCAAAATCGGTATCGTCCTCGATTAGAACACGTCTCCTGCAGCCAGCACTGATGATTTTCCCTTGACGGGAAAGGCGAAAAGGCGTAGAGAAGCTATGAACAGCATCTCGTAAAGGGATCGTTCACGCGAAAGAACAGATACCGGTATTAATTCTTGATTTTGAAGTGGAAGGGGAAAGAGATGATAACTGTTGTCGCCACCATTAAAGCTCAGCCAGGCAAGGAGAAGGAGATTGAGAAGGCACTGGCAGCCATGATTCCGCAGGTAGAATCGGAAGAGGGCACCCTTGAGTATGTTCTCCATCGAGCACAGAATGACCCGTTGAAGTTCCTCGTCTATGAAAAATATCGGGATCAGGAGGCCTTTTCATTTCACAGCTCCACTCCTGCCATAAAGGAGCTCTTTAAAACAGTTGGTCCCCTGATTGACGGTTCACCCTCTATTGAAATGTATGAGATAATCACCTCGAAAAAGTAGACGAGGGGAAAAGGCTCATGCTCGAACTCCTTGCGGTAATGAGACGATAAGCCCGGAGATATCTCATCACCTCATCTGTACAACCCGACCTTTTCCCGGTGTGATACAGCACCCCGATATCGAAGAGGGATATCGGTTCACCCGCTTCTGTAAAATCGGCCGAAAAGCGAAGTTAAACTTGACAGAGAATGTGCTACGCGATTTATTATTACTGTTCGGGTACCTGCTGGCGGGGATATTCTCCGCATCAAAGAGATAACGATAGAGTATTCAGGAATAACCTCATACGGGAGGGAGGACATGGGCAGATTTACAATAGATAAAGAGATGCTCCTGAAGTTTGAAGAGGGTCTTGACCCACGCTATCCCGAAAAGAGCACAATACCGGCCGCTGTCCTCGGATACGGAGAGATGTCAACGGTCTTTGAAATCGGTGAAAAGGGGCACCGGGATCTGGCCTACAAGCGAATGCCAATATTTGAGAGCGAGGAAGAGGTTCAGCAGTACAAAGTGCTTTATGATGATTATAACAACCTCCTGGCTGAAAAGGTAAAACTGAACATTCCGCAATCCGACAGCGTGTACATCAAGACGAGGGAGGGACGCATGGTGATGTTCGATATGCAAAAGCGTCTCGACCCCCTCTCGATCGGGAACCGCATTATTCATCAGGTGAGCATCGATGAGACAATACTCCTGGTGCGACTCCTTTTGCGGGAGCTTAAAAAAGTATGGGAATTCAACCGACGGAATTCCGACCTCGAGATCGGAATCGACGGTCAGATCTCAAACTGGTCAGCGATCGGCTACGATTCTTCAAAACCCGTGATCGCCGATAAAATGAAATTCTTTTATCTTGACACCAGCACCCCTTTTATCCGCCGCAAGGGGGTCGAGCAGCTCAATCCCGAGCTCTTTCTCAGGGCAGCTCCCTCATTTCTCGTATGGCTGATACGGTGGCTCTTCCTCGAGGACGTGATGACGCGCTATTACGATTTTCATCTGGTCACGGTCGACCTTATCGCAAATTTTTATAAAGAGCAGCGACCGGAATTGATACCGCGATTGATCGAAGAAGCCAATGACTTTTTCACCAGCGAGGCGGCAGACCTGGCAATTGAGCCGGTTACCCTGAAGCAGGTGAGGTCCTACTACCGGGAGGATGCCTGGATATGGCGTCTCTGGCTCCTCTTTCGTAGAATAGACCGTTTCATCACAACCAGAATAAAGCGAAAGCCGTATCCGCATATTCTTCCGGGAAAGATCAAGAGATAAAATTGCAAACAGGGTTATACCATGCGTGCGTATATAGGATTTGACGATACCGACATGCCGGACTCGAGACAGGGAACGGGAAAACTGGCAAGAAGATTCGAAGAGGTTCTCCCTGACGGATGCAGGGTATGGGGTGTTGTACGGCAGCAGCTCCTTCTTCATCAGGAGATACCATACACCTCCCATAACAGCTCTGCATGCGTTGTTATTGAATGCCCCGACAATCTGGTCGGGGAGGAGCTCATCATCAAAGCGATTGCACATATTGAAGAGCACTCATCTGAGGGAAGTGATCCGGGGCTCTGTGTTATCTTCGAAAACAACACATCGCTCAGCCAGCTCATTCAACTGGGTCTCGATTGTACCAGGAGAGTGGTGACACAGCGTGAAACACTCGATGCAATCCGAGAGGGGCATCTCTCAGGACACGGCGGGACGAACGATGGCATCATCGGTGCTGCTGCTGCAGTGGGATTGACTCTCCGGGGGTGGAGCGGGAGATTCATTGAATTTGGAAAATTAAGAAATTTTCCGGAAACTGTTGCGGTGTCTGCTCTTATCCGTTCAGGAATTCAGGTCATCTCACTTGACAGGGATTGCCGTGTTCCGGGACCCGATGACTCAGTTCAAACGAAGGGATGGCTCCGGCCGCGGCTCTGGGACGCAAAAGCCGTTCTCCCGGTTATTCCTATAGGAGAGAATCAGTGGGAGAGCCTGGGAGAGAAGAACCGAAAATAACAGTCAGGGAATTAATCGAGAGAAATCTGGACGACCTCATCATCGAACGCCCCTGCCTCGAGATACTCATGAACAGCGAGGTCCTCGACAGCATTCAGATCATAAACGGCCTCGAAAAGGGGATGATAACCGCCGCATTACTTATGTCTACTCACACAGTAATTACCCATTATATTTTTATTGCTTTTAATTCCTTTGATTGTAACTCTATACCAGAGAAATGCATTAACCTTTTTCCCGGGAGGCGAGCATATGGATGATATCAAAACAGTTGCCATTATCGGAGCAGGATTTCTGGGGAGTCAGATAGCCGCATGGTCAGCGCTTCACGATTATGAAGTGCATATCTTTGACATCAGCAGTGAAGCTTTGGAAAAGACAAAGGAGATTGCACATCAGACGATTGAGCTCTACTGCGCTCAGGAAGAAGGGCGAAAACCGGAAGAGTGCATCGAGCGGATATTTTATCACGACAAGCTTGCTGATACCGTTTCCGGCGCAGATCTCATCATTGAAGCGGTGCCTGAAAAGCTCGAGCTGAAAAAAGAAATTTTCGCCCAGATAGATAAAAATGCACCAGCACATGCGATCATCGCTACCAACAGCTCGTCTATACCGGTTTCAAAAATTGAAGATTCAGTTCAACGGAAGGACAAGGTGCTCAACATCCACTTCTACGCGCCATCCCAGATACCGATGGTTGATATCATGCGGGGGAGCAAAACGAGCGATGAGACATTTGCAATGGGCAAGGCCTGGATTGAGAGCATTAACTGCGTTCCCCTGGTGGTTTTGAAAGAAACGCTGGGGTTCGTTTTCAATCGGGTGTGGCGCGCGGTGAAGCGGGAGGCAATTCACATGTGGGCCGGCGGGTACGCGGACTTTCGGGATATAGACCGCGCCTGGATGGTCTTCACCGGTATGGGATTGGGCCCCTTCGCCCTAATGGACGCTGTCGGCCTCGACGTCGTATACGACGTCGAGATGACGTATTTTAATGAGAGCAGAGATCCGAAAGATGAGCCGCCGAAAGCCTTTAAGGAGATGGTTGATCGGGGCGAGCTTGGCATGAAAACGATCAGGGGATTCTACGATTGGAACGATCCAGAATGTGTTAAACCTGATTTTATCAAGATTAAGCGAAAGAAGTAAGCAGCGCTACTCCTGATTCCGCCGCCACCGCCAGTATTCCGCAACCCGCCGCATCGCCGCTATCGCCCGGTCGATGGTGGGAAATGAAGGCACGCCCGCGTGGTGCGAAGCCTCCCGCGCCTTTCGCACCAGATCCTCAACTTCCAGCTTCTCTGAATCCAGAGAGACCGGCGGAAGCAGTTGCATGACCGGTTTGCCGGTTTTCTCACGAACGGATCGGCATATTTCTGCCATCTCATCGTGCCACGAGAGCTGCGCCAGCTTTATGTCGGCGTTTCCCAGATGTTTCCAGGTGATGTAGGTGATGTGATGTATTATCTGTATAAGGATAACGATATCGATATTCGTATCTTCTGCGGCATATTCCATCAGTGAGCCGAGAGTCTTCAGAGCAACCATGGGAGTCCCCACATCTGCAGGATTGTTGAAGGAGGTTCCGATAGGCGGCATCAGCGCCTGCATCTTTTCCCGGGTCGCATCGCTGAACGCGGGCAGGCTGAAGCCGTGAACATCCGCCGCATCGGCCGAGGCAACGCCAAGCGCTCCGCCTCCCCCGACAATGGCGATGCCCTTTCCCGTCCACTCACCCAGGGTGAGAAAAGCAACCACCGCGTCGAGGAGCTCATCCTGGCCGTTCACCACGACAGCACCCGCCTGTTTCATGGCAGCTTTCCATATCGCTCCTTCGCCCCCCATGCTGCCGGTATGGCTCATAACCGCCCGTGAGCCGCTCTGCGTTAAGCCCGCTTTCCAGAGAATCACCGGCTTTTTCCGTGAGGCGTTGCGAAGCGCTTCGAAGAATCTCCTGCCATCGCGAACCCCCTCGACATACCCGGTTATGATCTCGCAGGAGGGATCATCGGCAAAGACTTCGAGCATCTCCGTCGCATCGACATCACAGGCATTTCCGTAGCTGACCATTCGGCGCCAACCGAAGACCATACCGGGAGCAGCATAGCCGAGATCAACAGCGAGACCGCCGCTCTGTCCGAAGAAGGCAACGGATCCCGGTATTCTCGGCAAACCCCCGCCGGGCATTATCGTCAGGCCGCAGGTGGGGCAGTGTATGCCAAAGCAGTTCGGTCCGATGATGCGCAGTCCCCGTTTGCTGAAAGATGCGACCTCACGCTCGAGCTGTGCACCTTCATCCGTTCCCGTCTCTCCGAAACCGGCAGTGAGAATCTGAGCACCGGCAACACCCCTCTTCAGACACTCCTCGAGTATCGCCGGCACAGCGGGTGCGGGAACGGATACACAGGCGAGGTCAACCGGATCCGGCACCGCCTCGAAGCTCGTATACAGCGACATGCCGAAAACCTCCCCGCCCTTCTGCCCGATGGGGTATATTCTGCCTTCAAATCCCGAAGCGATATTGGATTGGAGAAACATCGTTCCGAAGCTTGTCATATTGGTAGCGCTGACTCCGAATATCGCCAGACCCCGCGGACAGAAGATCCGCTTCCAGCTTTCATGATCACGCCGTTCAGTCATTTCCACATCCCCGTATCATAGTGTTGAGGTTTCTCTGTACAGACCCCTTCACTGCATCCCTGTTCATCCTCAGCATGCAGGTATTCGGTGAGCTCAGAGCTTCAGAACAATACTGCGATTTTTCACAGCAATTCTCGCGCCGCTCTCAGCATGAAAACAGCAGCGTCGATTTTTAAAAGCATCATTATCTATTCTGTGAGCGGGCACGATACGTCAAGTACCATTTTGGAAGCCGGTGCAGAAAAAGGGGATGCCCCCGGAGCGCAATCGCTTTGAGAAATGAGGAGAGGATCTCAGACGATATCTCAGGACATGGAGAGTCCGCCGTTCACCCGTATTATCTGGCCGGTTATGTAGGATCCCGCCTGTGAAACCAGCAACAGGACGGGACCTATCATATCCTCGGGTTGCCCGATCCTCTGAAGCGGAATTCTCCGTGCCAGTTTCTCCCGTTGTTCGGAGCCCATGAGATCGAGCATTTTCGTTTCAACCATTCCGGGCGCGATAACGTTCACCCGGATACCGTAAGCTCCCACTTCTCTCGCAAGAGATCTGGAAAAGGCTTCGATTCCGCCCTTCGCTGCCGCATAGTGGGCATTTACATTGCCGCCCGTCTCCGCTATCACCGACGAGAAGCTGATAATACAGCCCTCCCGCTTCTCCATCATCGCGGGGAGCACGGCATGGGAACAGAGGAAAACCGAAGTGAGGTTGATATCGAGATTCTGTTTCCAGCTCTCCAGGGTCATGTCCTGAATGGTACAGGGCGTACTTATGGCAGCAACGTTTATCAGAATATCGGGAGGGCCGAATCGCCGAGCACATCGAGTGACCATCTCACGCACGGAAGCATGATCACTGACATCAGCGTGAAAACCCTCCCATCTCTCTTCCAATCCATCAGGAACAGAACGAATACTCTCGAGAATGTCAACGGCGAAGACGCAGGCGCCCGCTGTGGCGATCCCTTCAGCAACCTTCTGTCCGATCCCCCGCGCGGCGCCGGTCACCAGCGCCGTTTTCCCTTCGAGCTGAACGGTGATATCCATGAAAGAAACCGCGCTACTTCTTATCCATCATGTCCCGAAGCTCCCGCTTGAGTATCTTCCCCACACCCGTCATCGGGAGAACATCATAAAATTCAATTCTCTTCGGCACCTTGTAAGAAGCCATCTTCTCTTTCATATAGTCAAGGATCCGCGCCTTCGTCTCATCATTCCGTTCAACACCGGGATTTAACACGATAGCGCTTGCAACGATTTCCGAGCCCGGCCTGTTGGGATCCGGTAAACCTATCGTTGCCGCCATATCAATATCGGGATGCTCCACGAGAACATCATCCACCTGCCGGCTGAATACCTTATAACCGGAAACATTGACCATATCCTTGACCCGGTCGACCACGTAAAAGTATCCATCCTCATCCATGGTACACACATCGCCCGTATAAATCCAGTCGTCACGCAGGGTTTTTGCCGTTTCATCAGGCTTTTTGTAATATCCCTCCGTGAAAACCTGCGGCCCCTTCGTTACGAACTCGCCCGGTTCACCCTGAGGAACCAGCTCGCCGGTATCGGCATCAACGAGCTTTGCCTCTGTATCGGGAAAGGGGATACCAACAGATCCCGCTTTCTTGGTGCCGTAGAGGGGGTTCACCAGTGTCAGTGGGCTCGTCTCAGTCATACCGAGAACTTCAACGAGCTTCCCCTGGCCAACAATTTTTTCGAACTCCCTGATATACTCTGGCGGGAAGGGGGCCGCGCCGCTCAGGCACCATTCGAGGTTTGAGAAATCGAGAGCACGAAATTCCGGCTTCTTCATCAATTCCAGATACACCGTGGGAACATTGACCGTCCCGACAGGCTGGTATTTCTTCAAGGCAGCGATGATGAAGTCCTGATCGCGGGGATTGGGAATTGCAATCTGCGTATATCCCATCGCCAATGCCAGCATCCCGAGAGCAAGGCCGGCCTGATGGAAGAGGGGAAACGCCGAGAGGATATTATCCTTCGGTGGCTTAATTTCATTCAGTATCTTCAGATCCATCCACACCTTTGCCTGAATGAGCTGCCTGCTCATATTTCTCTGGGTGAGAACCGCACCCTTGGGACTGCCGGTGGTGCCTCCCGTGTACTGAATGAGCATCGGCGCGTCGAGATCCAGTTTCTCCCTGACGGCGCTCTGCGGCATATTCTTGACAATATCCATGAAAGGGATCACTTCAATGCCCTCTACCGGATTGACCGGAGCGGTCGGAATCTTCTTCAGGAGCGTGCCGAGAATCCGCTTCACTGCGGGGAGGAAATCGGCAATACCGGTCACCGCAATTGACTTCACACCGGTGTTCTTCACCACCTGTTCGGCATTGCCGTAGAGAATATCGACAGCCAGAAGCACTTTTACTTCGGCGTCATTGAGCTGATACTCCAGCTCCTTCGGTTGCAACAGCGGGCTGATCCCCGTAAGAACACCACCCGCTTTCTGAATGCCCAGGAGTGCAATATAGTAGGCGGGGAGATTGGGGAGATTCACCCCGACGGTCTCTCCGGGCTTCAGACCGCATTTCTTGAGATAATGGGCGAATTTGTTCGTGAGGATATCAAGCTGCTTAAAAGTAATGCCGGCCCCCATGTAGTATACCGCAACCCTTTTCGGGACCTTGTCCACTGCATCCATAAAGAAATCCAGAAACGTCTTTTCAGGATAATCTATCGTTGGCGGAACATGCTTATCGTAACATTTCAGCCAGGGTTTTTGAGAATAGATATCCATAGAGCACCTCCAATTTTTGATTGAATTATGGTTACCGCTAAAAGCTCTTTTTAACCTGTAGAACTTATAAATAAAAAGTGTTTTGCCTTATCCCCCGTACAGAGCGACACGACATCGCGCATGCCGGCGTGCACAGAATGTGCGAAAAAACGCTGGCCACTGAGACTTCATATTGATAGTTTTAGAAGTCCCCTTACATAAGGTATAAAGCCCGTTCCGTTACTTCTGCTCATAGGCATACATTTACGACAATCAAGGAGACAATGGTGAATGTCTCTTTGCACTATTTCAACGATGTTCATATTCCCACAAAATCACGAACGCTATCAATCACGCTGCAGAAATACTGTCCATGAGCATCTCCAGGGTCGCACCGGTGCTGATGAGGGTCATCGCATCGCGCACATACCGCTGTGCATCGAAATCATCCGTATAGCCATATCCGCCCATTATCTGAAGACATTCCTGTGCTGTCCGTCGCGATACTTCGCCGGCGAAGCATTTCGCCATTGATGCCATTTGTGAAATCGGTTCATCTCTCTCGGCGTGCCAGGCTGTTTTATAAACCAGAAGCCGTGCCGCCTCTATCTCATAGATCATGCGAGCGATTTTATGACGTATTACCTGAAAATCTCCAATCGGTCTTCCGAACTGAACACGCTCCTCCGCATAGTTTCGTGCATAATCCAGTGCTCCCTGTGCAAGACCCACTGCTTCAGCAGCCATCTCGAGCAACGATCGACTGAATATCTGATCCCACTGATCTGCTCCACGATCGACACCTTCCGCACCGCCGAGCACGGCAGTATCCGGGACAGAGACCGCCTCGAATTGAACATACCCCAGCTGAACTCCCCGGTATCCGAGTTTATCGAGAGGTGTAATGAGTATATTCGAGCTTCGAGAGTCGATGCAGAATGCAGTGAGTGATGAATCCTCTTCCCCTGTCAGTGCCAGCGTGATGACGAGATCATTCCCCTCGAAACCGATAAAGGACTTCTCACCGGTGAGAAGATACCGATCCCCTTTCTTTTCCGCACGCATCTGCAGTTCAGCCGGAAGCGGGGATCCCCTCTCGCCAAGCGCCAGAGATACGCCAGATGTACCGGAGAGGAATCCAGGGAGATACGCTTCCTTCTGCTCGTCACTCCCCAGTTCTGAAACAACGGCACCGCCATAAAAAGATGAAGCGGCATATCGTCGTGCAAGCGCCGGATACAGCGAGGCAAGCCGTTCGACGACAATACAGGCACCGACATAATCCCGCCCTGCACCACCGTACTCCTCCGGTATCATCATACCGGAGAAACCGAGCGCCGTGAGTTTCTCATAGAGATCCTCGGGAAATATATTCTGCTCATCGTATTCTCGCGCAATCTCTCTCGGACACTCCCGCTCCATCCAGCTCCGCATTGCAGCGGCAATCATCTCATGTTCAGCTGTTAGTGTAAAATCCATAACACCCTCGTCATTATCATCCCTTATCGTTTGAATCCTTTACATATTTAGTCTTATCAACTTACCTTCATCAATTACCAGAACATCTTTCATAAACCGCCACTCCCATCTCCCATGACCGGGTAAAGGCAGAACCAGATAGGAAAAGAATTAGACAGGATAACAGGATTACATGAACGGGTCAGTTTTTATCATGCTTATCCGGATCTTTTATTAAAAAAAATTATCATTTCAGCTGAATTGATCAATTCAATACTTTGTTACGCTTACAAAGTTATAAAATCTATCCGTATTATCCTGTAATCCTGTCATAAGTTTAAAAGTGTGTTGCCGGATAAGTAAATACTCAATGATAAGGATACTCCCATTACGGTGCTTCTCAGCCTTCAATGGCAGGCAGCCCCGTGAGTACCCTATTATATTCTGCAACCATCTCCGCAATAATCTCTCCGGCAGGCATGACACCTTTCACCTGCGCCACGCTCTGACCGGCACTCCACAGGTTTTTCCACTCCGCCGCAAAGGGATCGGTGGGAGTATCAAGCATCTCGATGCTCTTCCCTATCCAGCTGGCAACATTTCCGGTAATCCGATCGGTGAACACGATATCCTCGGGGAGCGCATCAATAACTGCCTGTTTATATTCCAATGAGGATGATGCCTCAGGTGTTGCGATCAGGCGTGTTCCGATGACGACTCCCGAGGCGCCCAGGGAGAGTGCCGCGGCCATCTGCGATCCTGTTCCTATCCCGCCGGCGGCAATTATCGGGAGATTGGTCTCCCGCTTCAGATAGGGAACCAGGACCATGGTGCTTATTTTACCGCAGTGTCCCCCTGCACCGGCTCCCGTCGCGATGAGGCCATCCACGCCGCGTTCTTCAGCCCGTTTCGCATGCTTGAGATAGATAACACTGGTAAAAACCTTACCACCGCTTTGATGAATATCGTCAATAACGAGCGAGGGATCGCCAAGCGCGGTGATGAAGAGTTGTACTCCCTTGTCGAGACATGCCGCGAGCTGTTTTCTCCACTCGAATTTTCCCGAGAGATGAATGTTGACGCCGATAGGCTTTGCTGTCCTCTGGCGGATTCTCGAGAGGGCATCGCCGAGCTGATCCACGGTCTGATAGTTGGTGAGTGATATGCAGCCCAGACCTCCCGCCTCGGTTATCGCCGCAGCCAGATTTTCATTGGAAACCTGGAACATGGGCGCACCGATTATCGGATAATCGATCCCGAACATCCCGGATATGACAGTTCGTATTCGTGGCATGGTACATTCACTCTCTGATGCTGTCGGTTCTTTCTACCTGTTCTTGGCGCCCTTCTCCGCCAGCATCTCCCGTATCTTGCTCTTCATAACCTTGTTCAGCGGATTCCGTGGAAGCGCATCGACAACCTCGAGCACCTCCGGATACTTGTACTTGGCAACATTCTTCTCCTTGACAAAATCAACAATCTCTTCAAGGGTTATCGTCTGCTCAGGAGCAGGAACCACCACGACGCAGACCCGCTCGCCCATCTTCTCATCGGGATATCCGACTGCGGCAACTTCGGCCACCTTCGGGTGAGCAACAACAATCGCCTCTATCTCCTCGGGACTGATGTTCATCCCGCCACGAATGATAAGGTCCTTATACCGTCCGTGAAACCGATATTTGTCCTTCTTCTCGCCGGCAATTGAGAAGAGATCTCCGGTACAATAATATCCCTTATCGTCGAAGGCCTTCTTCGTCAGCTCGGGCTGTTTGTAGTATCCCGGAAATACCGTTGGGCCGTCGAAACGGAGTTCTCCGACAATGTCAGGTTCGGTGATCTCCTCTTCGCTTTGAGGATCAACAAGCCGGGACTTAAATCCTTCAACCGCTTTCGTACCCCAGGTAAGCCCTTCACCGCCGAATCGGGGGAAAAAGGTCGCCCGATCCTCGGGATTCGGTATATCGGAGGAACTGCTGTAGAGGGCAAGCCCCTCGTTCGAGGCGAAGAAGTTTACAATGCTTATATTAAAATCCTCCTGATATGTTTTGACCATCCAGGTCGAGAGCGGAGCAGAACCGGAGCCGATAACCTTCAGGTTGCTCTTATCCATCTCCTTCCACTGCGGGAACATTGCTAAAGCGTCAAGGAGCACCGGCGGAGCGAGGGTATAATATATCTTCTCCTCCACCACCTGCCTGAGAAATACGCCCATGTCGAAGGGATGATGGAATACCATGGTTCCACCGGTAATAACCCAGGGGACGAGAACAGCACCGATTCCCGCCATATTTATAGTTGGAAAAAGGGAGAGATAGATACACTCCGCATCGGGGAGAAAGGATTCAACCGCAGCCCGTGATATCGCAAGCCAGTGATTATGGCTACGCGGAACTGCCTTGGAATCAGCTTCGGTTCCCGATGTCCAGCAAATAGTGAATATGTCATTGGCACCTGACCCTTTCCCCTCAAGGCTCTTCCGTAATGCCTCATCGAGCGGTTTGTTCAGTATTTCCTCAAAAGGGATCGCATCAGCCGCATCTCCGGCTCCGACGGCAATAACTTTCTTTATCGACTTCGATCCGGAAGCGAGATCCCGTGCCATTCCGAGATGATCGAACCCGTGAAAGGTAATTGCGGTGACAAATACGGCAGGCTCGATAAGCTCTATTGCCTTGGAGATCTCATGCGAACGCCATTGCACGGGTACCGGACTTATTGCCGCCCCGATTCTCGCAGCAGCAAACATGGCGAGGGGGAGCTCAACAATATTCGGAAGCTGCGCAAGGATTATATCGTCTCGCTTCACGCCGAGCTCCAGGAAGGTGAGCGCGAGCCGGTCGACAGCATCAATAACCTCTGCATAGGTCATCCGTTTCGGTTCCGTGCCCACGAGATCCTTTTTATTGTAGGCATCAACAAAGGCCTCCCGATCAGGTCTCGCCTTTGCCTTCTCATAGATTAAATCGATGATGGTTTCAGTTCCCCACCACCCTCGTTTGGTGTACTCCTGTATCTTTTCTTCGGGTGACAAGATCATACTATTACCTCCTTTTTTTTGGGGCCGCTAAGAGCCCGGAATGGTGCAAACCTCATCTATGATACTCGGGGAGTACCTTTTCCACATAGTCCTTCCCGGTAATCTCATTAACACAGAGCAGCGCAGAATAAATTGCTGCATCCATACCGCTTCCCCACGTTTTTGCGCCATACCCGTCCCCGGCAAAAAAGACCCCCTGAAGACCCTCGATAACAGTATCAGGGCGCAGCTCACCGGGCGGCGGCCAGTCGCCGAACCCCTTATCCGAACAGGTCCATATCTCCCATTCAGTATCCTCTTTCATCTTCGGGAAGGTTTTGTGAAAGATAGTACGAGCAGTCTCGATAACCCGATGCACCTTTGCTTTATCATTGAGCTCCCCGTCGGTCAGCGCAATGGAGTATCCGGTATTGTACCTCCCCTCGGGTGTCAGCGATGGCTCGAAGTTACTCGGCATTATGGAGACGATATCGACATCGCCGATGAACCCCTCCTCCGCCTTGATAATAGATGGTGCGAGGATCCAGCTCTTGGGATTGACACCGGCATCCGCAAGGATATCGCTCTTCAGGCCGACAAAACCGGTAAGCATCCCGACACTGAAAAACTCCTCATCGACCTTCTTCACAAAGGGCTCAGAAAAGCGTTCCCTCGAGAGGAAGGGCCAGACCTTCCGTATCGGTACCGTACAGACAATAGCATCTGCGCTGAGCACCTCCTCGCCATCAGCGGTTTTCACCCGTACGCCGTTCGCTCTCTTCCCTTCGAAGAGGACTTCGCTTACCTGGGCGCCGGTTCTGACCGTTCCCTGATGGCCGGTTATATATTCTGCGATACGCTCGCCGATGTAGACAAATCCCGGCCGCTGCACAATGCCGGTGGAACCGGAGATCAGGTTCATTCCGATCTGACCGGCTGTCCGCATGAATCGAATGAAATCACCCGCCGGTATCATCTCGGGCTCACCCATAACCATATGTATTGAGGCGATCGCGGCCAGGAACTCATAGGTTTTCCTGTCCTGTGTTCTATCATTGAGCCACTTCCCGAAGGAAATGGTGTCCCACTCCGCCATCTGTTCATCCGATGCAATGGCCATCTCGCGCAGTAATTTCTTCGTCTCCCGATTCGATTCCGGGCTCATCCAGGCGAAATCCCTGCCCCGTTCAAGAGGAAAGAGCTCGTACCGTTCAGGGTCAATTACAGAGAAGCCTTCATTCCCCGGAAGATCAATGTGCAGGTCGAGATGCTCCAGAAGGCAGGCGACTCGTCCTCTGTTTCCCCAGAAGGTGGCATGTCCCCCCGCTTCGAAACTGTATCCATCCAGGAGACCCTTCGAGACAATCGTTTCCAGATCGGGCTCAGACCAGGTAACCCAGGTATACACCGATGCGAGCGCTTTTTTGAACCCCTGCACATCGAGCTTCTTGCCCTGCAGGAGAAGATGATCGCCTTCTCCTGCGAAGGAGAGGAGCCTCCCCCCCACATAGTCCTCTTTCTCGAGAACGATAATATTCATTTTCTCTTCAGCTGACAGGAGTGCACCAACGCTCAGACCTGCCAGTCCGGCACCAATGATGATAACGTCATATTTCTTTTCGGACATTATTACCTCCTGAAATCATACCTGTCGTATCGATGTCTTATTTTGAGATACTCCTCTTGACTATCTGGCTCCCAATCATATTCTTCAGTATCTCGCTGGTCCCCCCGCCAATGGTCAGGATGAGAGAATCTCGCAGGAAGCGCTGCATATTGAAATCAACCGTGGAATCGAAATCACCGGCCATCTGCATCGCCATGGTCGAACACTTCTTCGCAGTTTCAGTCGCATAGTACTTTGCCATACTCGATTCGACAAATGCCGGTTTCCCCTGCTCGACAAGCCAGCAGCTGTGATAGAGCAATAGCCGTGAGGCATGCACCTCCGTGCCCATTTCGGCGATAAGCTGCATGATAGCCTGTGATCTGCTCAGCGGTTTTCCCCGATACTCGGTTTCAGTTGAATAGCGAAGCGCCTGATCGAGCGCTCCCTGAGCCACCCCGACACCGCAGGCGGCTATCTCGAGGTGCTCAACCTCGAGAGTGCTCAACAGCTGGCTCCATCCCCGATTCAGCATCTCACTCCCCCCGAGAATATCTTCAGGACCGACACGAACATTATCATAGAAGAGCTCACAGAGTGTTGCGCTCTTATAACCGAGCTTTTTTATTTTGGTAAAGGTGAGCCCCTCCGATTCCCTGGGAACCACAAACATGGTGAGACCTTCATGCCGGTGTACCTCGGGATTCGTTCTCGTCAGGGTGATAATGAAATCAGCTTTGTTGGGAAGTGAGATCAGCGTCTTGGTGCCATTGATGTAAAATTCATCACCCTCCTGTTTCGCGGAAACCCGCGCCGATGCCGCATCGGATCCGGTTTCCGGCTCGGTGAGCGCATAGGCGAAGAGAACATCCCCGCTGGCGAGACCGGGCAGGAGAGCCCGTTTCTGTTCAGGGGAGCCCAGATTGTTGACATTTTCACCACCGTAGAAAGCGGTTCCGATATACAGCCACGCAAGCGCCGGCCACACCCGGGAGAGCTCCTCCACTACGATAGCGGCCTCCTGAAGGCGCGGACCGGAACCGCCGTACTCCTCCGGTACCGTAAAGCCGAAAACACCGATCTCCTTGAGCTTCTCTCGTACCGCCATCGGCGGCTCATCCGCTTTCTCATGCTCATGTATCAGATCAGGCGGGCATTCCCTGGAAAGGAATTCCCGGATACGAGTAATGAGCGTATGCTGTTCCTCGGTCAGTCGAAAGTCCATCTCCTCCTCCACCTCTACGACCGGACGACGGTTGCGTTGCTCTGAAAGCTCCGTTCTACGACATCCGATACTGCGATCTGAGAGCCGATTATCATCCCTTTCGCGGGTACATCAGCAAATTGTCGTAATGGAGCACCACCTCATCCCGCTGATTCACCACCTGATAGGTCAGTACCAGAATGCCACGCTCGGGCTTGGTTGTTTCCCGCTTCTCCTTCACCTCTGCCCGAACCCGAACCGTATCGCCAATCCGCGTGGGCAGCGGAATGCGAAGGTTCTCCACGCCCAGCCAGGCAATAATCGAATCGCCGAGAAATCCGTTGATACCTGCCAGACCGATAGATATGGCAAAGAGAAAGGGACCGTGTACGATCCTCCCCTTGAAAATGGTCTTTTTGGCGAATTCCTCGTCCATGTGAAGCGGAAAGTGATCGTAGGTCAGGCTCGCCCACGCGACGAGATGCGCATCGGTAATGGTAACACCGAAGCTCTCAACGCCGTCACCGATTTCGAAATCTTCAAGATACTTTGTATCAAAGGCCTTTTCCACTGGTCACCTCCTGTGCACGTATTTAAAAGCTCTGTACGCTGATAATTCCGTTTGCGTGCATAACTTCAATCACTCAGATGAGCCGCCCGCATCGCGAGATCAATGCACGTTTGCATGTCGAAATCCCTCAGTATCATCATCCGCTGCGCTTCGAGGGTCCCCTCGCCGTGCACCGTCCCGAACAGGTGACTCCCGGAATCGCAGGTTGCGGTGATGTCCCGGATAAGCTTGACAATTCTCAATCGATGTTCAGTCGGTACGCCCGATCGGCCACAGAGATAATAATCGAGCTTTTCCCTGAGTTCCGGATGCCGGTAATCATTTGCCGAGGGACAGGTCCCGCCGATACCGCCGGTGATCTCCTGCACATACTTTATCATGAGGTGAAAGTTATCGGCAAAGAGGTATTTCCCGACATTGCAGTGGAGGGGATGGGGGAAAGCCACCCCTTCAACCATCTTATGCTCATAGCAGGACATCTTGCTGTACGTGTTGATGTTCTCGACATAGATGGCCAACTCCCGCAGCTTATTCCGCACATTGGATGCTCGTGCCACCCCGTTATAATCGGCGATGATCGCAGCGGCACCCAGCAGGAGCTCGGCAACCGGGCCCTTGTAGCACAATCCGGTAAAGCGATGCCAGGATGCGAAGGAGAGAACCAGTGGTCCGGCGAAATCCCACTCCCCGCAGAGGAACACCCGTTCGTAGGGAATGAAAACGTCATCAAAGAGTATCATGGCATGAATGATAGGGTGTTTGGTGCTCATCGGACGTTCAAAGAGATCATTGCTGTAATGTTCCGATGTCGCAACGAGCGATATCCCCGGCGTGTCCACCGGAGTGGCAAATGCCACGGCATAATCGGCATCATCTTCAAGCATGTTCCGGGTCGGCAGCACCAGGAGATCGTTTGAGAGCGGCGAAGAGGTGATATGGCATTTCGCACCCCGCACCACGATTCCGTCACTCTTCCTCTCGACAATGCGGAGGTGCGTATCGGGATTCTCCTGCTGACTCGGCCTGAGACTCCGATCCCCCTTAGGATCGGTCACCGCACCGGCGAGCGCCAGATCGTTCTCCTGTGCATAGTGATGGTATTCCCTGATACGCCTGGCGTATTCGGTGTTATATTTCCTGTCCACCTGCGGTGCAATCATGCGCAGTGCGAATATCGCATCAGTTCCTATCTCCTTTATGAAAGGGTTATACCCGTCACCATATCGGGAAACCTGATAGATGGCCTCCCAGCGAGCCAGAAGATCCGCAGCGCTCTGCGGGAGCTGATAGAAGGTTGCAATCTCCTCATCCGTTTCAGGGCACCGGGAAACAACAAAGTGTTTGAGTTCCGGATCCTGGGCCATCCGATATGAAAGTGCGAGATGCTCGGCCGCCTCCCTGAGGCGGGGATACGTCGTCACATCGGTTATCTGCTTCCCATCCATATAGACCGTGCGCTTATCGCGCAGGCTCGAAATGTATTCTTCCGGTTTTTTTAAAGCCATTGTATCTCCTCCTGATCATGTGAGAGGCTTGAATTTCGGGAGGCTGAACTGCTCGTCCAGCTTCTCGAAAATTACCTCGACCGGCATCTCACAGCGAATTTCCGCCGGGTCACAATCAACAATATTCGAGAGCAGCCGCACCCCCTCGTCGAGTTGAATAATCGCAACAACATAGGGCATATCATTGATGAATGCCGAGGGCGCATTATTCACCACGACCGTATAACTGTAGACGGTCCCCCTCCCCGAGGCATCTACCCAGTCCAACTGATCCGATGAGCAGTGGGGGCAGCGTATTCTCGGAAAGAAGACATGCTTCCCGCACGCGGCGCACTTCTGCAGGATGAACCTTCCCTCACGAGCGGCTTCCCAGAAGGGCTTGGCCACCTGAGACATCTCCGGCAACGGTTTCTGTACCGTGTCTGACATCGTTCAACCTCCCCTTATGGAATCTCTGTTCCGAGTATCTCTACCTGCGCATCGACGTAGGTTCCACCCGTTGCGGTTACCACCGCAAAACGGGCGTCTGCAACCTGCCGCTCACCGGCCTTTCCCATAAGCTGGCGAGCCGCCTCGACGAGCAGAGCAACACCACCGCCTCCACCGGTATGTCCCTGCGAACTCATACCACCGTTGGTTGTCACCGGCAGCTCACCACCGGGCCATGTCTTCCCATCCAGATAATAGGCACCGCCGGCACCCCGCTCGACAAAGCCGAGCTCCTCCAGAGCAATAATCTGGAAGATAGGATAGGAATCGTATATCTCAGCGACATCGATATCTTTTGGTGAGAGCCCCGCTCGCTCGAATGCATCCCGTGCAGCATCCGCATATCCGAAACGGGTGATATCCGCTTCCTGTGAGAGTGAAAAGTGGGTAACCCGTGCCCCCTCGCCGAGAAAATAGACCGGTGTGGAAGTCAGCTCCCTCGCCCGACTGGCGTCAGTGACAATGAACGACGCTCCTCCGTCTGCCAGCATATTTGACATTTTCGCGTGAAGCGGCGTTGAGAGCATCTTCGAAGCCATCACCTCCTCAACGGTAAGTGGTTTGCGAAACATGGCATTGGGATTCAATTCAGCCCATTTTCGGTTGCTCACCTGCACGGCAGCTATCTGTTCCTCGGTTGTTCCGGTTTCATACATATACCTGTTCATTACCAGTCCGGCGATTGAGGAATAGTGCTGCCCGAAGGGGACTTCCCATTCCCGATGAATACCGGCATAGGCAAAGAGATCAATCCCCGCCTGTCCCGAAAGTCCCGTTCCCAGCTTATCGGAATGAACACAGAGGACATGTTTTGCAATGCCGCTGTAAACAAGACTCCCGGCCACTTTCAACATGGTCGCACTGGATGCTCCGCCGGAAAAAACCTGCGCATTGCTTGTCACATTCTTAAGCCCCATCTCCCCGATAATGCGGCTGCAGATAAGATCTGAATTGTACGCCGACTGATAGACCGTACCGCAGGGGATAACGAAATCGATTTCATCCTTATCGAGACCGGCATCTTCCAGTGCGAGATATGCCGACTGTACCGCGGACTCTATGCAGTCTCTATCAGGATATCGCCCTGTGGGAACCTCGCCGATCCCCGCAATTGCAATATTTCCCCTCAGATCGCTCATAACAATCTCCTTTCCGCAATGGTGTCCTCCCCCTATTTTTTAAAACCCAATGGAAGGAACGATGATAGTGTGATTAAGCGGTAATGTAGAGCGCCAGATTCAGGAATGTACATATACATTGCCATTAATGACTATTAAATTTATTAGATATTTTAATGATATTCGGTAACTTATATTTTGGATTGATTAAAAGTCAAGCAATTTTTGTGTTATTTCTTAATAATAGTGGTATTTTTTAAAAAAAAGCGGGCATTTACGGAGATAATTCACTTATTTAAAGAGATAGATTCCGAACATGACTAAATTAAATATCAACTATTAAATGACTAATGCATGATATTCTCATTTGTAAATATGAGCTATCAGTTGCTCGAAATCACTGTGTGTGAGCTATTCCGCTTCTCTGTCATATGTCTTTATCGCGTGCCATATCAGATCATAAAACATTTCTGCGGTTTCGACTATCTGATATGAAGCACCAGTCATGAGGAGGGAAAGGGTCAGTTCATCGAGCGTACCGAAATAGAAATCACGGACGGTTGCTATATCAAGGTCTTTTCTGAAAGAACCCAGCTCGATACCTCTCTTGATAATACTGACCAATCTCGAGCTGTATTCCCGAAGCAGTTGATATCCCTGTGATGCATAGAATCCCGTATTGGAGCGGAGCTCCATAATCAGGACGCTGTAATAGGTAGGAGCATCGCGAACGGAACGTATCTGATGAAGGAGAAACGTGTACAGCTCGTGATGAGGATTCCCGAGAAGGTTAAGACTCTCATCGAGCGATTCAAGAAAACCCTGCATTGCAGCCTCCGGTATAGAGTACAGGAGGTCCTGCTTGTTCTTGAAGTATTCATAGATGGTCGGCTCGGTGACTCCTGCCCTTTTCGCTATCATCGATATGGTCGCCTGATGATACCCGCGTTCCTTGAATTCTGCAAGTGCGGCTTCCAGTATCTCCTTCCGCTTGCCGGTCTCACTCCAGGTAAAACGCTCCAGCGGATAGTTCTTCGCATCAATCGCATTGACGAAGAGGTTGTAAAGCGAGTCGGCCTTTTCAATCAGATTGATGGGTTTTTGAAGAACGGCCTTTGACAGAATCATATGGTTGACTGTGCCGAATACCATGCTCACGCAGAGATCGGGATTCAAGCGCTGATCGAAGATCCCCTCCTGTTTGCCCGCAATGATGAGATCCCTGAGCTGTTCCCGATACTGCTGGTACAGATCAAAAACGTGAGAATCGCGAAAGCGGGGATTGCTCCAGATTTCAAGAATAAAAAGTCGGGTATATTCCAGGTGCTCCTGAAGATAGAAGAGGTGGTGCCAGACCCATTTTCTGAACTGATTGATGACACCCTCGACGCCGAGAAAGTGTACGCTAAGGCTCTCGTGCAGTTCAGTGTAGAATGTTTCCATCAGGGTGAAGAGGATCTCTTCCTTATTCTCGAAGTACTCATATATGGTCGCCTCGGCAATCCCAACCTCGGACGCCATCTCCGATATCGTCGTCTTGGTAAAACCGTTCTGGGAAAAGAGGCTCAGGGCAGTCTGAAGAATGGCTTTTCTCTTCTCCTCCTGGGCAGGCTTTATCATCTTCGGCTTATGTTCATTGCCATTCTTCATCACTTTTCGACAGCGTGCCTTTCTGCTCGGGCAAAAAATTATGCAATGCTTTTATGTATTGCGACAGCACGATGCGTCAAGCATCATTTTCAAAAAGCCGGCCTGTAAGGAACCGGTACTGAGAGATTAGTTGTCGCCTTTCTGCCTTTCATCGATACAGATACAGATTTTGAGGTATACGCAAACGAAAAGGGCCCCTTCCGTCACAATCCGACCGCTTCGACAGCAAGGAGCATGAGGTGTTCTGTATTTGAGTAAGATCACTCTGAGATGCAACCGATATTCGTCGAACAGATGATGGCCGTGCAATCGCGAAAGCGTTACCTCTGCAAGATTATCATGATGAAAATTCTTGCATAATCGGGATGTTCCTGAAAATAGAAGAGTGGTGCCCGACCCATTCCCTGATCTGTTCAATGACACCATCAGCACCAAGGAGGAGCACCCCGAACGAAGTTTTGCCAAGCGCTGTTATATCACAGGTGAATGCCTGTCCCGTGAAGCGGGTACTGTGAATGCCGTGCGACCCTCTGCACGTGTCGGGCCGTGAAATAGTTTCAGCTTCATACAAGTATTATCTGAAACCCCGACGGGGGTTCCTCACCGTGGTGAGCCGAATTCTGCCATCATCATCGCTCCCCACCTGAAAATGAGCACCGCCGGTTCTATCAGAGAGCGTATACAGTATATCCGGCGGCTCTCGCCTGCCGATATATATTGAATGCACGGTAATGTTCTCGCGCTGTGCCTGTAAAATCTCACCGGCAATTTCACGGTCGCCATCTGTCGGTCTCCCGTCGGTTATGAAAACGATATGCTTGCCCCTGACCGTTATCCCCCTGAACTCTCTGAAAGCATCCTGGAGGGGGAGCTGATAATTCGTAAAGCCATTGCAATGGCATCGCGAGGCAACCTCGCTCACTTTCCTATAGGCACGACTGAAGAAGGTCGACCGGTTCATGTACTTTTTGGAATGGTGATTGAACTCAATGTACCCGAGCTTCATCCTCTTTTTCCGAACCAGCTGTATAAGTCCCAGGATGAACATCGAGGACCAGTGAGAGCGAGAACCGGTCATAGAAGAGCTGATATCACGGATGATGGCAAGCGCGCCACCTTTCATTTTCTTTTTCCTGAGAAGCGCCCGGGGACTTTCAGTACGCTGCTGATCTGTCCACAGGGTTAACTCAACGGGATCCATATCAGCAAATTGCGAGAACTCCTCAAACCGCGACCATCCCCGGGGAGTACCTCCGTAATCCTTCATCAAGTTTTCTGTTTTCTGCAGAATGTTACCTTCGATGACCTTGAGAATGGGCCGTACATCCTGAAGAATTTCCTGATTGACCTCTTCGTGCAGCTCGGCAAGAGCATCGCCTTTCCTGTCTCGTGCCGGCGAAAGATCCCTTACCTCAAAGGAATCGAGCGGTACGGCGTTGCTGTCGTCATCGACCGGTTCGAGGCTCCCTTCCCCGTCTTCGAGAGAAGGCATATCAATGCTCTCCTCCTGATACTGCGGTTGCATCTCTAGTTTTTTTTTACCAGATCGGTGAGGATTTCGTCAACCCTGATCTGTGCTTCCTCGGGCACGCGAAAAGTCGTCAGGTATTTTAAAACCGACAGATCTTCCGGAATGACCTCCATTCTCCCCTCGATCATCGCTTTTGCCTTCAGAATACGAACGGCTTTCACGAGAAAGGTCCTGTCAGTGAGGAGAGAGTTTGTTTCATCGAGGTGAAAATTATTAACAAGTCGTTCAAGAAATTGCAAAAGGAGAGCCCGTATCTCCCGGGAAACGGTAATGGAAAGGAGAGACTCGTCTGGTTTGTAAAAAATATCAGTATCCGCAACCCCCTCTATGGATTCCTTGTTGAAGATATGATCCGTGTAAAAATCAACCACCGCCTTGGCCTCATGCCAGCTTCCCTGTGAGATGAGACCATTAGATTTGAGCTGTATTGCAAAGCGGTCGAGATTGGCAAGATCGAGCGGCTCGTTGTAATAATCATCCTGCGTGGGATTGCTCGTCGCTATGGCGGTAATGAGGGGGAGCTTCTCGCCCATATATTCCCGTTCATTGAGGAGCCTCAGAAGGATATTCAGCGCCTCACCAGGTGCGCGGGTGATGTCGTCGAGAACCGCGAGCTGGGCTGTCAGAATGCCGCCGCGAATCAGTCGCTGGCGAATTATTTCACCATCTTCCGTATCATCTCGCTGAATAACATAATCACCGATGAGCTCGCTCAACCGGGTGTCCCGATGAAACTGATAAAAATAAAACTCGAGGCTGGCTGCCCGTGCGGTTATCTCTGCAAGCATCGTCTTCGCTGTACCGGGAGCACCCTCGATGTAAACATGCTCGCGCGCAAGGAGCGCGAGGAGTATTCCCTCCTTTATATCATCGTGGCCTATCACATACTGATTTAAAAGCTCACGTATTCGCGCAATTGCATTGAGCATTATACGTCTCCACTATATTTGTCAGTACTGAATGAAGGTACAGTATAGTAAATAAGGTTCTCAGATCAAGCATTTTCCCTGATGGTCCTTCTTCACATACCGTGCACAATCTCTTAAAAAGTCACGGGATTAAGCGGAGCTCATACGCTCAAAAACCCTGTACAGCGCCTGCGTCCCCCGATCCTCCATGCCACAGGCCATTGCCGAGAGATAGAACTGATGTGCCAGTGACAGACCGGGAAGCGGGAGGTTCATCCGCCGTGCCTCATCAAGGGCAATCCCCATATCCTTCACGAAGTGCTTGATGAAAAAGCCGGGATCAAAATCACCCTGTACCATACGCCTGCCCAGATTATTGATCGACCACGAGGAGGCGGCGCCCTTGCCGATAACCTCAATGACCGCATGCATATCCAGTCCTGCACGGTGTGCATACATGAGCGATTCCACCACACCGATCATGGTTGAGGCAATCAGTATCTGATTGCACATCTTCGTGTGCTGTCCCGAGCCGGGCCCTCCCATAAAGGCAATGTTTTCACCAAGATGCTCGAAAAAGGGATACACCCTCTGAAAGATATCCTCGTCCCCTCCAACCATAATGGCCAGCTTCGCTTCACGGGCACCGATATCCCCTCCGGAAACCGGCGCATCGAGGGATGCGACTGACAGGTCTCTGGCCCGTTCGTATATTCTCCTGGCAAGCGAGGGTTCAGATGTGGTCATATCAACGATAATGGAATTTTCACGTGCACCCGCAAGGACTCCCCGCTGGCCGAGAATAACCTCCTCCACATCAGCGGGATACCCCACGATGGAAAATACGAGATCGCTGTTCCGAGCAACTTCCAGCGGGCTGTTGCACCATTGTGCGCCCTCTTTCACAAGTAGATCGGCCTTTGCCCGCGTCCGATTATGCACAAAAACGGTGTAGCCACCCTTCACCAGGTGCATGCACATCGGCTCACCCATTACGCCGGTGCCAATCCATCCGATAGCTTGTATGGACATCATACCTCCCCAGAAGTTATCAAGGAACAAACTCTAATCTGGAAATTTCACTCTATTAAGCAAGCAGGTGGTCACGAGGACCGCCAGAGCCGCAAATATAAGAACAGATTATTTCGGCTTTATATTTCTAATGTACCGATTAATGTATAAACCACAGATAAACGCAAATGTTTATCATCGCAACAGGTGACGGGTAATGGGTAACCTGTAACATGGAAAAACCAATTACTCGTCACCTGTCACTAATCACTCTTGACTATCCCCTATTGTAACTCAGAATAGCTCAAAAGGCAACAGAGAATATTGCACAACCATTTTCTTCTTTCAATTCTTCGCTTTGCTTCCAGTAAAAATACCTGATGCATAGGGAAAACGGTTACAATTATCTCGTTTTCATAACCGGCATCAGGAGGCGAAAAAGGGCCGCGTAAATCTTCCGGACAATGCGAGAGCGGAAAAGAAACCTGATCATTTTAAGCAACGGATATCGTTTCGGGTGGAAGGTGCTCAAATCACTGTCGAAGGTGATCTCCGTTATCCGGAAATTACGCTGAAAGAGCGATATAAGCAGCTGATAAGTTATTATGGCAATGACATCCCAGGCCCGTTTGAGATGATCCTCCGGATAGTTAAGCCGCTCGCCCATCGCCATGCGCACCACCTCAACGATATGATAGATATCGATATCGCTCCCCAGGAGCTCCCTGCTCGCCCAGAGAAGATAGATGCACCCGCTGCAATAGGAGACGAGCGCCGCACCGGTATCCTCCGCTTCCCGAATCTTCTTCTTCCCCTCGGAAATGATGTCAAAAGGGATAGACATGTTCCGTACCCAGGAAGCACCTGCGCCGAAACCGCAGCAGAGCGCATCTTCCTTGATATGGGCCATTTCGAGGATCTCGCAGCCGCATCGTCGCAGGATCTCGCGCGGCGTCTCCCAGTACCGCTCGCCGGCAACTTTCGAGTAGCAGTTATCGTGAACGGTAACAGCCAGCTGCAGATCCTTCAGGGGGATGGTGCCGTCGTCAATCTGCTCGAGAAGCCAATCGTGGAAATTGACGAAATTCATCCGATGCGCAACACCCATCTCATCCGGATGCACCGCACTGAAAATATGGTGGAGCGCCTCCAACGGCGTTACAATGGTGCTGACTCCCCATTCATCGAAATCGGCTTTCGTTCTCTCGGCGATTCGCCTGACATCATCCAGAAAACCACCCTGATAGAGATAGGCGCCGCCCTCCCACTGATCAATTCGGTCTACCGGCTTGAAGAAATCGAGCAGTCGGCTCCCTCCCAGAATAAACGGGAAGAGATGCGTGTAATTCCCTATCAGAAGGACCTGATCGGTCGGCTGCGGTACGGCTGTCATCCACTGCGTGATCCATTTCTTCTCCTGATCCGAGAGGAATACGTTAATCAGCTGCCAGATATTCGGCTCCTCCGTCGGACAGACAAAGCGATAGAGGGGCGGTGCACCGCGCTGCTGATAGCGATCATTCCACCGCTCCAGTATCAGCTGATAGGGATTCGCCTGCTGCGGACAGTAGCAGTTGCAGGACATGCACGACGTACACCGATCAAGCACATACTCTGAGTTCCTGCCTTCGATGAGATTTGCTATCTCCTTCCGGGCCTCCTCGAGCGGTAACTGCAAGACCGGACATCGCTGAAAACAGATCCCACAGCGATCACACCGCTCTTCGGAAAATGCCGATATTCTCCCTTCCGTCATGTGATATTCTCCATACGTGATACTACTAACAGTTGCAGTACCGAAATACTGCGCCTTTGTATTGACACAACGAGGCCGCCCTTAAGATACCATTTCCTGTATAACGTCCCTGACCGGTTTTATCTTGTCAATACGGGCGGCAACCTGTCCGGCTCCGGCGGGGAAAATTGAGAAATCTCCACTGTTCCATGCCTTCGGCGCATCCATCAGATTGTATTTCGTCGAAAGATCAACATCCGGATTCTCCATCTCCTCCTTGAGCTTCGGATTGATAATCGACTGCATGCACATAGTGCCAATCGGCACAGGGATCACCTCACCGTCTTTGCAATTGACTATCGCTTCCTTCCACTCCCGGGGACCGGTGAATTCCTCAGTGGCAATAAAGCGCGTTCCTATCTGAACTCCCTGCGCTCCCAGCGCAAGTGCAGCCCGATAGCCTCGCGAATCGGCAATCCCGCCGGCAGCAACCACCGGTATTTTCACATTATCGACAACCAGAGGGACAAGCACCATGGTGGATGACTCCGGACTGACAGAGCGCAATCCACCGGATTCCATTCCCGAGACAACGATTCCGTTCGCACCGGACTGTTCCGCTTTGACGGCATGTGAAAAGGCGAGGAGAACGTGTAGACCCTTCATGCCCAGATCGTGAATCTGCGGATAGATCCTCCCCGGCGGACCCGCTGAGGTGGTAACCAGTTTGACACCCGCCTCGGCCAATACTTCAAGAAGATCCTTGTTCGCCGGATTCATAATCATGAGATTGGCTCCGAAAGGTTTGTCGGTTAACTCCCGGACCTCCCCCACCATGCGTTTCGCCTCCTCGGGATCACCAACGAATCCCATAGCCAGCATGCCAAAGGCGCCAGCCTCGCAGACCGCGGCAACCATCTTGGGACTGTTCACTGCACCTATCGGTCCCTGAATAATCGGGTACGTGCATCCCAGCATATCAAGCAACTCAGACATAATATCTCCTCCCCCGTTATAAAAATTCTGATAATAAATCTGTAAAAACAAATGTGCTGCTATTTCTCGGTCCGATAAAGACCGGCGGCTGCCATTACATTGAGAACAAGCCCGAAGAGGTTAATGCCGAGAGCAAAAGCCCAGGCAACCGTTGAGCTGTAGAGCGTGAGATCCTGAAAGAAGTTTATGATGTGTTTCACCACCCCGCCGTAACCGATGCCGACGATGGCAATAATCATGAGCAGGCGGTAGAGCTTCAGGGAGCGGAGAAAACCCGGTATGAGAAACAGGCCGTAGCATAACATCACCAATCCACCCGTGAGGGGATCCGTTGACGAAAGCTGTTGACCACCTGAGCTGACCTGATAAGAGCTCACCACGTTGTAGCCGATACCCATAAGAGCGTAGAGTACCTGCAGGTACAGCAATTTTTGCAATGGCATGAGGACCTCCCCTTATGACTTTCTTAAAACCCTCCCGGCATTGATACCGGATATATAGGAATCACCCTGCAGAACCACCGCGCCATTAATAACGACAGCATCGATCCCCACGGGGAAGCGATTCGGCTTCTCCGGTGTCGATCGATCCGCAATTGTATTTGCATCGAAGACGACAATATCGGCAGCATATCCCTTTTGTATCTCGCCGCGCTTCTCGATGCCAAAACGCCTGGCCGGAAGCGAGGTTATTTTCCGTATCGCCTCCGGGAGGCTCACGAGCCGGAGATCTCTGACAAAGTGGCCAAGGAAGCGGGGAAATGTCCCGTATGCCGTCTGCGGCGGCAGACCGTTCTCCGGAATGAGCGCATCGCACATAACGGACAGCTGCGGGTGGGCGAGGAGAAAGCTGAAAACCTTCTCGACCCACGGGCGAGGGGGGAAGCCAGCGGTGATGGTGACACCCCCGCCCTCTTCAATGGTAATCTCCCGCGCCACCTCCCACGGATCGCTCTTTCGCTCGCGTGCGATCTCAACCATTGATTTCCCGACGAGCGGGCGGTTCTTTTCACTCCTGACGGAGAGGATGCGGATGATATTCCAGCCGAGCGCCTTCGAGTAATTATCAGACCATGAACGCTCACCCCACGGCGGCCACTCCGGAATCACCGTCTGCATATCCTTCTTTATCTCTGACCATGTTTTATCGTCGGACAGGCGCTGCAGAAACCGTGCGCTGCCCCCGACATGCGTCCAGGGGGGAAAGAGCGCCATCGTGGTCGTGTTAGAAATGATATAGGCGATCATGTCCATGCCGATGTCGGCCCCCTCATCGAGCGCGCCATTTACTATCGCCAACCCCTCATCGAGCGCCTTATTGGGGAAGCGAGGGAGAGGAATTACACGATTGACCGCTTCAATAAGATCAACAAGGTGATAAAAGAGCGCCGCTTTATTGCCGAAAAATGGTTTTGCGTGGAAGTGAGAGATCTGTAATCCCGTCCCCCCTTCCCGGGCTATCTCCACCGCCTCCCGCACCGCATAGGGGAACGTTGTGCACTGCGCCCTCAGATGGGTGGCGTATCGCCCTCCGTACCGCCCGCACACCTTGTTGAGCTCGATGAGCTCGTCGGTGTGGCTGTAGATTCCCGGGTAATACATGAGCCCTGTTGAGAATCCGAAGCATCCTGCCTCCATAGCCTCGGCGAGGAGGGACTTCATCTTCTCCAGCTCCGGCGCTGTGGAGAAGGTGTTCTTCTCCCCCATGGCGATCATCCTGAGCGGACCATGAGGAACAAGGTGCGCCATGTTGATGACCGGTCCCTTCCGGTCAACGTAGGATAGAAACTCATCCATGCTTGACCAGGGTGGATCGGAAAGGGTAATGCCCAGGCCTCCCACCGTATCCCGGTAGAGCGTGCCGTTCTCTCCCGTGAAGGGAGCTATCCCCCAGCCGCAGTTTCCCGTTATCGATGTGGTAATGCCCTGGCGTACAAAGGGCTCAAAAACGCCGCCCAGATTATTCCGGGTCACATAGAGATCGTTGTGTGTATGAATATCGATAAAACCGGGCGTCACCATCTTCCCGCCGGCATCAATCATCCGGCGTGCCTCGCCATGCTCCACTATGCCCACATCGACAATCCTATCACCTTCAATCGCCAGATCGGATCGAAATGGCGGTGTGCCGTTGCCATCGATGATATACCCATTCCTGATGAGAAGATCTACCACCCCTATCGCTCCAACCGTGCTGTCGGCCACTCGCTCACGATGAGCGCCCTCCCTCTGGAGGGCACCGGCGCAGCATTTTCCGCAGGTCATTCTACCGGCATATCCATCACCGGTGCCACCAGTCTATTGCCATAATATAGGATACGTCAAGGAAAAGAAGCGGTATTTTAGTTGATTTTTATCCCTTACGAAATAACCATTAACTCACCGTGAGCGAGGAAAAGACGATGAAATACGATTTTGATAGAATCATAGACAGGCGCAACACCAGCTCCCTGAAGTGGGACTACTGTTCGAGCGATGAGCTTCCCCTGTGGGTTGCCGATATGGACTTTGAATCTCCTCAGGAGGTAATAGATGCACTTATCGAAAGGGCCCGGCACGGCGTTTTCAGCTACACCGCTATGGCACGGGGGTACTATCAGGCAGTCATCGACTGGATGCGAAGGCGCCATGGGTGGGATATTAAGCGCGAGTGGATAATCCCCACTCCCGGCGTGATACCCGATCTCAGTATCGCCATTCTCGCCTTCACAAATCCGGGCGACGGCATTATTATTCAACCGCCGGTTTATCATGTCTTCGAGCCGATAATACGGAATAACGGTCGTCATGTTGTGGAGAATCCCCTGATAGAGGAGAATGGAAGATATGTGATGGACTATAAAGCCCTTGAGGATTCATTTCTATTCGGAGCGAGAAACAGGCTACTCATCCTCTGCAGTCCGCACAATCCCGTCGGCAGGGTGTGGGAGCGGGAGGAGCTCGAGCAGCTTGCGGAGATCTGCATAAAGCACGGTGTCATTATCGTGTCAGACGAGATACACTCCGATCTGCTTATGGAAGGCCATCAGCACACTCCCCTCGCATCGCTCTCAGAGGAGATAGCGGATCACGTGGTTACCTGCACTTCGGCGAGTAAAACCTTTAATCTGGCAGGCCTGGAGTGTTCGAATGTTATCATCACGAATAGGAAGCTTTACTCGCAGTTCAGCAGCATCACGGAAAATCTCTGGATAGGAAGAACCAACATTTTCGGAATGGTCGCAACACAGGCTGCCTATACCCACGGTGAAAACTGGCTTGCCGAGCTCCTCGAGTATCTCAAGAAGAACTACGACTTTCTCGTTTCCTATCTCGGTGAGCACCTCCCCGAAGTACAGGTAACTCCTCTTGAAGGCACCTATCTCGTGTGGCTTGACTGCCGTGCACTGGGCATCTCCGACAGCGACATGAAAGACCGGCTCCGCTCCAAAGCCAGAGTGCTTCTGGAAGAGGGCCCGGTTTTCGGCACCGGCGGAAGAGGCTTTCAACGAATCAACATCGCCTGTCCGCATGCGGTGCTGAAAGAGGCGCTGACGAGAATCGTAACAGCACTGCAGGACAGATAACTCAATCCTCGATGAGGTCCATCACGAAAGCGCTCTTGACGAAGAGGATCGGGGGAAGCTCGTCATAATGGTGTATCTCCTTCTTGAAGAAGAACTCGTTGAGATTAAAAAGCCTTCCGCCTCCCTTCTCGGTATAATTGCCGGGGATTCCCATCATCAGGAGATCGGAATCTTTCGAATTGTGTAAGACAGTCTCGATAAACGGCTCCTCACTGGCGGGAAGAATGAGCACCTCACCGCTCAACCGGGCTTTCTCGAGAAGGGCGTTCATCTCATCTGCGGCAACTGCTTCATCATCCCAGGCATCGAGCTTTCGAATGATCCTGATCCGGTTCTTCCGCTGCTCATCGAGACTCAACGAGCTCTTCATAATGTAGGCGAGGAGCACCATGAGGTTTCCGTTTCGCTCTCCCCGCCACCATATATCCATGAGCTCGCTTTTCTGAAATCTGGCGCCGTTTTTCAGGAGGAGGATGTTTCTATTCAACGATAGTATTCTGTTTATGATCCGGACCGTATCAACTGAATTTGAATATTCCAGCAGGACGGTGTTGTGCGACAGCCCGCCGAGGTAACTCATTTGAATGATGCTCATAATCGACTGAGACGGATCGGATACCGTCAGAACGCCAGTGGGGATGTTATACCCTGAAATATCCAATTCACGATCATCATCTCTTTCTGTCTTTATGATATGCATGTTCACAAGCCCTTTGTAGGAAGCAATTTTTTCGGCGATATAGGCAATGGATCCGGGGCTGCTCTCCTTTTCCGAAAATGCAATAGCAGTGAGAATCGGTCTCCAGTTCTTGGTCCCCTGAACGATTCTGTTAAGAGAGGTCAAACCCCGCGAGATGAATGAGAAGAGAACGCCCCACCATACACCCTCCAGCCTTCCCTGAGCCTTGTATCGCAGGATGAGCTGAAAAATAAAATACTGTGAAACGACAATAAGCAGGCCGACGACCCAGCTGAAGAGGATGATTGCGATGATGGCGGTGAGAAAGCCGTACAGCGAGATCAGCCAGTGCCCTCTGGAAGTGGGGCGGAAAGTCGGATTATTGCTTATCCGTTCGAGAAAAGCGGAGCCGTTGACCCATCCGTAAACCACGAGGAAGCAGACACCGACTATCGTTGCAGCAACATTAATAGAACCCATCCAGATAACGCTTATACCGATGATAAAGGTAAGCAGCGTTGCGAACCGCGGTTCACTCCCCCCCCTCCTGAAGTCCCTCCCGAGGAAGTTGAGGAAGCGGGGGAGAATATCATCACGAGCTGCCGACTGTGCTGTTCTCGGTGCCGTCATAAAGCAGCTGAGGGCTGATGAGCTTGTCGCAAAGAGAATGCCCAGGAGTATCATCACGCCGAGAGCGTTCCGGGGAAAGGGGAGATTAAATCCGAGCAGGTCCGGGAGAAGCACACCGAAGGGGCTCTTGCCCGCATATCCGGTAATCAGGAGATTTCTGTTCATCATGCCGAAGATAACGGTTGAGATGATGTAAACGATAAAGGTAACGAATATGGCGGCGCGGGTGCCTGTCACCAGGCTCCGTTTGGGATTCTGAAGATCGCCGCTCATCCCCACCCCGGCGTCGATACCGGTTACCGCCGGGAAGAACTGAGTGAAGGTGAGAAAAAAAATCGATACGGTAACCGTCCTGCTCCCCATGAAATTCGCCTCATAGAGTGAAAGATGATAAAGGGGCTTCGAATCGAATGTTATTCCAGCAAAAGGTGATACGAATATCGCCACGATGCTTCCGAAGAGAACCACTAATATGAACATTTGAATCTTCAACGTGAAATCGGCACCAATGAGCACGATAATAAAGAATATGATAAAGACAGCGCTGGCAAGCACCTGCTTCTGCAGAAGCAGCTCTTCAGGACGCGCTCCCTGGAAGAGGGAAAGAAAGCTTAAGAGCGGAGCGAGAACAGGTTGCAGCGCTTCCATAAATCCGATGCAGTAAAATCCGATGGATGCAGCCTGAGCGAGATAGAGCTGTATCCCGATTGAGCCACCAAAAGCCTTCCCCAGCGATCGCTTCGAGACGGCGTACATGCCGCCACCACCGATCTCGTTCAGGTTTGTTGCACAATCGGCGAGCGAATAGGATGTTGCGATCGTCACGGTATGCGCCAGAATAACAACTGCCAGCATGGCGATCATCCCGACATCGGCCGTCAGAATCGGCAGGAGCAGGAAGAGAACTGTTCCGAGAATGGCCTCTGTTGAAGGAACGAAGACGCCTTTAAAGGTGTCGAATTTAATTGCCATGGTGTTCTTTTATCCCACTCTACAGCACGAAGATGAAACGATAAGAATCACCTTCACTTCAGAGCATATTGTATTAATTAAGAATATATGAGGATTTTTATCAATCAAATAATAATCGCCATGGTTTCAATCCACTATCCAGCCGAAACTATTTTTTATTATCGTAAACAAAAAATGTGGTTGAAAAAAAGCCATCTTCGAGAGAAGGAGTTCTCTATCAGAAATATGATGAAGGTGCTCAGGGCAGATGGAAGAGATTACCGTTTTCCTCATAATCATCGCGGTGTTAATTTTTCTCGGGATTACGGAATATTCGCTTCACGTAAAGAATCTCAAATCCATCCCGATACGGATACACGTCAACGGCACGAGGGGGAAATCATCCGTAACCAGATTAATTGCAGCCGGCCTCCGCGAAGGTGGTATCAGAACCTTTGCAAAGACCACCGGCTCACTGCCCAGAATGATAGTGCATGACGGTACTGAATATCCGATATTTCGACAATCACGCCCGAATATCATCGAGCAACTGCGGATAATATCCTTCGCTGCACACAACAGCGCCGAAGCGCTTGTCATCGAATGCATGGCGCTGCAACCCTATCTCCAATCACTCAGCGAACTCAGGTTTATACGATCCACTCATGGGGTGATTACCAATGCTCGCCGGGATCATCTCGATGTTATGGGACCGGAAGAGCGCGATGTTGCACTCTCGCTTCTGGGGACAACACCGTGTAACGCCATACTCTTCACCGCCGAACAGGACTACCCCGAGCTCTTTCAAAACGCCTGTGACGACCGGATGAGCACGCTGATCACCACCGGCGATGAAGAAATCGCACTCATAAAGGAAGAAGAGATGGAAAAGTTCGATTATATTGAGCATAAGGAGAATGTTGCCCTCGCGCTCAGCGTCTGTGAACATATGGGCATTGATCGCGATACCGCTCTCAGGGGGATGCAGAAAAATACGCCGGACATCGGGGCAATGAGCAATGCCATCCTCCGGTTCTTTGGAAGGGAAATCGTTTTTGTCAACGGTTTTGCCGCCAATGATCCCGAGTCCACCGAGGTAATCTGGGAAATGGCACTGGATCAATATCGCGACGTCGAGAGGAAAATAATGGTTATCAACAGCAGGATAGATCGTCCGGAGCGATCCCGTCAGCTCGGCCAATCCCTTATCAGCTGGCCACGCGCCGATCGATACATTCTCATCGGTTCGGGGTCCTATTTCCTCATCAAGAATGCGGTTAAATCAGGAATCGATTCTCGACTCTTCATCAACGCCGAAGGATTGATTACAGAAGATATATTCGAAGAGATAATAAGCCACTGCAAAAAAACATCCATGATCATGGGTATCGGCAACATTGCCGGTCCGGGACTTGAACTGGTCAGATATTTTAAAAACAGAGCTGAAGCCTTTTAGCAGCACACGGAGTTTCTCATGGAAGATGTAATAACCATCTCAATAGGCCTGGGTCTCGTGGTGAGCATGCTATTCTCCGAGCTCCTGGGCATTGCCGCCGGCGGTATGGTTGTCCCCGGCTACATTGCACTGTATCTTGACAAACCGCTTATCATTCTGCAGACCATCGCAATCAGCTATCTCACCTATTTCATTGTTCATGCGCTGAGCACCGTTATCATCATCTACGGAAGGAGAAGAACGGTGCTGATGATTATCCTCGGATTCGCCCTCGGCTGGTTTATCCGGTCCGTCGGACCAATTACCTTCGGAAAGGAAACATTCGATCTGACTATTGTGGGATATATCATCCCGGGCCTCATCGCAATCTGGATTGACCGGCAGGGTGCTCTCGAAACAATCACCTCCCTTATTACCTCGAGCGTCATTGTTCGCCTCATTCTCATTCTCATCTTCGGAAAGGAACTGTCGACATGAAAAAGGTCCTCTGGAAGCCAAGCAGAATAACCTGGCAGATCCACGTCGTAATAGCACTATTCGCCATTGTCGGAATCATCATCATCGAGGTCTTTCAGGTGAACATCAGGCAACCGTACTACAAGCAGAAAATAACGGCAGCGCGAACCATGAGAAAGAGCATTGAAGCCCTCAAGAAGTATCGTGTCAAGCATTTCGGAACCGTTGACAAGCGAATCGATCCCACCGAATCGGGCCTCATCGGGATTATTTCATCGCCTATCACCAGCAAGGAGGGGAGCTTCGATGCCAAACTCATGACCATCAACCCGAACTGGGCCGCCGTCATGGTACTGCTCCTCAAAAAGGCAGGGGCACGAACCGGGAATACCGTCGCCGTTTCCTTCTCCGGATCCTTTCCCGCGCTGAACCTGGCGGTGCTGGCAGCCGCAAAGACCCTGAATCTCCGGTTGATCATCATCTCCAGCGCCTCATCCTCATCATGGGGTGCCAATATCCCCGACTTCTCATGGCTTGAAATGGAAGAGGAGCTCTCCAATCAAGGCCTCTTCCCCTACCGATCAGCTGCCGCATCTCTGGGTGGGGTGAAAGACAACGCCATTGGAATGCCTGAAAAGGGGAGGATGCTGTTGAAGGAGATCATCCGCAGGAGAGGAATCTCCCTCCTCGAGTTTGAAAACATTGAGGATGATATTGAGACTCGCATGGGCATTTATCGAGAGCGGGCGGGCGATTACCCGATAGCCGTGTACGTGAACGTCGGTGGTGGAATTACCGCTTTCGGGAGCCTTACCGGGAAACGTCTGTACAGACCGGGGCTGAATCTCAGACCTTCCCGGAGAGCGATACTCATCGACAGCGTCATGAGCAGATTCGCACGTGAAGGGATTCCCATTATCTACATTACCAATATAAAAACACTCGCCACGAAATACGGGCTCTCAATTAATCACAAGGCCATGCCGAAAATCGGTATCGGTGAGATATATTATCAGGCAGAGTACAACAAGACGCTTGTCACGGCAATGCTGATACTGCTCATTATTCTCCTCTATGTCTTCATACGCATGGGGCTCGGATACCGGATTTTCGAAACGGTGCAGAGAAAGGGGCCGGTTAAACCTCCCGAACCGATGATATAGTATTCATCAGAACATGCCAAAGGCGACCAGGGGAATGCCGGGGAAGGCAACCGAACTATCAGCGTGTCCCAGAATAATGCCATCACCCTCTGCAACAATCGTCTCCTGGAGCTTGCCGAAGGCATTATATATCTTCGCTATCGGCTGCCCTGTCGAAACGAGAGTCCCCGGCTTCGAGGTAAATCGGATAATACCGCTGCTGGAGCTCAACGGTTTGTCCGAATAGCGGAGAATGGCATCCCGGCATTTATCGGGCATCGGATAGAGAAAATCCTCAGCGCCTCCCACCAACCCCAGAGCGGAGAGAATGCTCCAGACCGATTGCACGCCGTATTCGATATTCTTCTCGTTGACGACATAGGATCCACCCAGCTCGAGGGTCAACGCCGGCACATGGCGCTGCATGAGGCAGTGGGAAAGGGTACTGTGCGGCTCCTCACTGTCAATGATGTTCACAAAACCGCTCTTCCTGCCAATTATCTTTGTCAATTCATACACGTCCGTCTTCACCGTTTCCGATTTACAATCAAGGAGTGTATAGGGAATGGAATTCATCCAGTCATTATGCAAATCAATGACGAGATCAGGACCGGTTTCGGTAATGGTAGAAAATATCCTCTCAGCAATTCTCTCCGCAAGCGATCCGTTCCTGTTACCGGGGAACGAGCGGTTGAGATCCTCCTTACTGAGGGTTATGTTTCGGGACGATGTTTCAAAACCGTGAGGATTCATCAGCGGAAAGGCATGTATGGAGCCTCTGAGACCCTTTCTCCTGCGAATGAGTTTGAAGATCTCCTGAATAACAACTATCCCCCCTACTTCATCACCATGGCCGCATGCGGTAAGCCAGACGACAGGACCGGGCATATCACCCTCTGCGAGCATAGAGGGAAGACGCCGCCGGGACAGATCCGATCCCGTCAGTATTTTTAAAAAGGAGTATTTAATTCTCGGTTTCGAATGTCCCTGTTTCACTTCCCCGGTGCTCCCCGTATCGGGCCTCAAAGGGCAGGCCCGTTCAATTCTTCATCGTGAGAATTCCTCCCCGAAGCTCGGCGGCACGTAATATCTCGCCTAACATCTCGGCATAGGAGAGGCCGGCAAGCTTTGCCATCTTCGCGAGGTGACCATCCCAGCACCATCCCGGATTGGGATTACTTCAAGGAGCTTGGGATTTCCTGCTGAATCCAGACGCCAGTCAAAACGGCAATAGTCCCGACATTCGAGACGCTCGAACAATTTCAGACAGCACTCAACGACATATTTCTCGGTTTGATCGGGGAGATTCGCAGGAACCGACTTAATGTTCCAGTAAGGAGAATCGGGCAGCCACTTCGCTTCATATCCGCATATTCTCGGCAGCTCCGGTGGGAGCGCTGAATAATCTTCTTCGATGAGGGGCAGAACCATGTAGGATTCCGGGGGATTGCCGATTATCCCTACGCTGAGATCATTGCCGGTGAGGAACTCCTCAACGAGTATCGGCTTATCATAGCCCGATTTCACACGAATTCCGCTTATTGCATTCACCAGCTCCTCAATACTGTTGGCAACACTGTTCTGCGTTATGCCGAAGCTGGAATCGCCGAAATTTGGTTTCGCAATAACCGGAAAGCCGAAGGGGAGCTCAAAGGTGGTGTCTTCGGGTTTTATGAAGAACGCCTCGGGAACGGGTATCTCCATCTCCTTTGCGATACCGCGTACCAGTGATTTATCGTAGCAGAAGGCAAGGCACTGCGGTCCGGAGCCGGTATATTTAATGTCAAGAACTTCCAGCAACGAGGGGACATGAAGCTCTTTTCTGGCATCGTTGTTGAAACCCTCATCGCAGAGGTTGAAAACCAGATCGCTTTTCGACCGCTGCCGGGTCAGTTCCTGAAAGAGAGAATCGTGATTGCAGATATAGCTGAACCGGTAATCATTCAACTCTTTCAGGGCACCTTTGAGCTGATCGATAGTATAGTAATCATCGTCATCGAACACCGACTGTGGTTTCAGCGGATCAATCTTGCCGGGATCGCCCAGGATGACGGTAACACTCTTAATACCCTCCTTTCTCCTCCTGACCGGAGTCCAGTCCTTTCTGACGAGAGCCGATATGAGGATTCGCCGCTCCATCATCCCGAGATCCTGATTCCGCTGTGAATCGGTATGCATCTCTGCATGAACTTGTATCTCGGTAAAGCCCGCCTTTTTCAACAACTCCTCCATACTCCTGTGAGTATAGAGGCGCTCGGCATAAAATTGATCGGCAATAACACCCTTTTCCACATGCGTGACTACTTCACGTGATATCAGCCGCTGCTTGTCAAGCGAGAGGGAGCGCTCCCTGCAAACAAAGTAATTCTTGTCGATCCATTCCCATGATCGGGGTTGAAACTGATCGCGGAGATAATCGCCGTCAGCAACATCGATGAGGAGTCTCCCCCACGGTTTCAGGGTCCTGAATACCTCATTGAGAACGCGCAGATCATCCTGAACGGTTTCGAAATAGCCGAAGCTGTTTCCAAGAATCATAATCACATCAAACGTATCCGGCTGATAGGGGAGCTTTCGCGCTTCCCCTTCCCTGAGTCGAACGCTCAGGCTCTCTTTCCGCGCCTGTGCCTTCGCACGATTAATGAGATAGCGCGAGCGATCCAATCCTTCAATGTTGTGAAAACCCCTTCGCGCCAACTCCAGGGAATGTCGTCCCTGCCCGCATGAGAGATCCAGTATCCTATCCTCAGGCTTGAGACGGAGAATTTCCGAGAAGAGCTCAACTTCCCGAGAAGTTATATCCCGGTCATCAACAACGTCAGCATCTGTCTTCAGATAGATGGAGTTGAATATCCGACTCCACCAATCATCCGGTACATGCTCTTCAAGATTCGATACCGGACCGAGCGTTTTCCCGGTCTCCATCGATTTATTCCCCGAAATCTGGTTCTGCTGCTTTGTGGATAATTTCACCTTTTTCTGACCTCCCGACATACTCCTTAATCTTCAAACAAGCACACGAACGAGAATACACACCTTACCGTTGAAATGAAAAAATGGAAAAATCATGATAAATATACGGTGCAATAAATAAATTTCAAAAAAAATGTCATCACCATTCATCATTTTTTCCCACCGGGGAATCCGATATCCCGAGCTTATTCCGGATATAATCGAAACCTCCCGCATCAATTACTTCTTCTTTGTAATACGCCTCCCGTTGAATTCGAAGAAGTTTTTCTTTCCGATATAGCCGGAAAGATGGGACTTCACGTCTTCAATAGTAATAAATGCATTCGGCTCAAAGAGACGCACTACTTCGAGCACCCTTTTTACATCCCTTTTCGAAACAACGGTATAGAGGATGAGTATCTGCTCGCGGGCGCTGTGTCCTTCCACAAGGGAGATATCAAATCCCTCATCGCGGAGAACGACAGGCAGCGCCGATACCTTTTTACTGGTGATAATTCGAATAGACTGAAAGCCGATTGCAATCTTCGTCTCGAGAATCATCCCGATATAATTACCCGCCGCAAAACCGGCAGCATAGATAATGTAACTGGCCACGCTCTGGAGACTGCTGAGAACGATGTTGATGGCGGCAAGCCATATGAGCACCTCAAAAAACCCGAGTATCGGGGCGATGTATCGGTACCCTCGAGCTATCAGAATTATCCTGATAGTGCCCAGCGAGACGTCGAAAATTCGTGCAAAGAAGATGAGGAGCATGCCTGCTCCTTCATGGGTAATCAATTCGGATGAGATCATGACCACCTGCCAGCAAAATAAAAAAACTAAAACCATAGAAATCAAAATTGTAAAATGTCAACACTTAATACTCCTCTTTTTGAAATTATTTTTTTCGCTCCGGAAGGAGTGGCGAACCGTCGTACACCCGGGTAAGCGGGATGCCGATGTCCGGTACAGTTAGAACTTCCTGAGGGACTCAGGATGCCACACCATCACTTCAGGGGTCACATTAAGTTAACCCCCCCATACCTTTCACAACTGATTCCGTACGATTAAAACGTAATCTAACAGGATAAAAGATAATTACAATAAAAAACGTATTCCCCGCCATAAGAGAAGCACCATAACAAGTATTCAATGCATCCTGTTGATGAAGAGGACATTACCCAGTTGCAATTTTTCGAATCAAATTAAAAAAAGGATTGATTAATGAATACTTTTCACCATCTCATAGATAATCACAAGAGAATATATACAAACACAAAACAGGTAAGCACAGAATTTGTGTTATCGTCGCTATATCTAAAAAATCCGGCATAGGAATGCTGCATATGAGATAATCGTATTCAGCCGCGTTATCATGTTTCGCTCGGCACTGAAGCTGAGCCGATACTCATGGCAAGAATCAACGAAAACAGGAGCATAACGCTGCGTTCAAACTTTCTTGACTCAGCCCTTATCTTTCAGTACCTATATTGAACAGGATTGTCATCTTATCGAAAATGGTTCGAGATCGAAGATTCCAGAATATTTCTCACATGATTCCTCATCATAAAAAGGAGATCTATTTATGAAAGCGTTTATTTCCATACTAATAATCACCCTCTTCTTTATTCCCGGATGCGTCTCCATGCCGAAACCAATCGACGATGCCTATCTCGTCGACAAGACTCCCGAGCAGAAGGCGTCGCTCGAAAAACTGGAAGAGTCGATCATCGCCAAGAAGAAGGAAAAGGACAAGGCCGAAAAGGAGCTCGCCATCGCTGAACAGAAAGTTGTGGTGCACCAGAAAAGGATTGCCTCCCTTAATAAGGATCGTGAGCTCTTGCTGCAGGAGGAGAAGCTGTACAAGCTCGACGACAATCAGGAGAAACTCGCCGAGATCGGTAACAAGCTTAAAGAGAACGCGGCACAGATGAACAGGGAAAGTCTGCAACTCCAGTACAGTACCGCATTTCGCGACAATGCCGCTGCCATTCTGGATGTCAAAAAGGCCGAGTTCTCCGTGCTGATCGCTCAGCTGAACTACGATAAGGCGAAGATTGCCGATGCCTATCTCGCCAGGAAGAAAAAGGAACAGCCGGTTGAGAAAGATGAGAAGGAAAAGGGATTCCTTGATGAAATGAAGGATAAGCTCAAGAAATCCGATGAGGAGAGCGTCAACGTAAAGGAGTATGCGGCCTATCTGAACAAGCAGCAGGATATTCTGAAGGAGAAGGAGCAAAAGGGAAGAGAAACAGCTGAGAAGCTCGCCGCTGCTGAAAAGAAGCTCAGGGAAGCTGAAGGAGGTGTGAAATGAAAGGGTCAAATGTCTCTTCGGTACTATTCCGCTTCGCCTGCATACCGATACTGATAGTGCTCCTGCCTGCAGGCGTTCAGGCAGCCTTATTCTACTCTCCCTCTGAATATAATGCCATCTACAACGATAAGGTTGCCCTCGAGCTGGAGATAAAGTCCCTCAAACGTCAGTTCGGCAATGATCGTGTAAATCTGGAAGCGAAAATCCGCCAGCTCGAATCGACGATTGATTCACTGAAGAAGAGGATTGATCTCCTCGAGAAGCAGAGCGCGGAGGATAAGCGGCTCGCCGCAGAGCGGATCAAAGATCTCGAGAAGAGAACCGACATTCTCCAGAAGAAGGGGAGCAAGCGGGAAAAAGAATTGGTAGAAGAAAACCGGGAACTGCAAAACAGATATGAGAGTGACATAGAGAAGCTGAGGCAGGGTTTTCAGAAAGAGCGAGACGGTTATCTCAAAAAAATCGATTCAATGCGATCGGAGCATCAGAGTGAGATTGCAAAGCTGCAGAAGGAAATAGCAAACCTGAAGGACGAGCTCTCGGAGCTCAAGCGGCTCACCAAATTTCAGAAGCAAGAGCTTGACCGGATGCAGTCACAGGCGAATGAGCTCGAAAAACAGCTCGAGGAAGAGATCAAGCGGGGAGAGATCCGGCTGAAGAGATTCCACGACCGGCTCATTATTAACCTCGATGATCGCATCTGCTTCGACTCAGGCTCGGCGAAGCTCAAACCCGACATCCTGCCGGCGTTGAATAAGATAACAAAGATACTCTCCGCCTACCCGGAAAACAGAATCGTGGTCGAGGGGCACACGGACAACGTTCCCATACACACGGCACGGTTCAGGGATAACTGGGAGCTCTCGACAGAACGGGCGCTCTCCGTGCTGAACTATCTTCTGAAAAACAAGAAACTGAAACCGGGGCGTTTCTCGGCTGCCGGATACGGGGAACACAATCCCATTGTACCGAATAACAACGCCAAGAACCGATCGCTGAACCGGCGCGTCGATATCGTGGTGATCCCGAGACTGACGCAGAAGGATTAAGTGAACTGATATTCACACATTCTGTTCTATTACATTTATTTCTAACACCTCTTTATTCAAGTGGAACTGATCAGTTTATCAGACCGATCGAAAGATGTTCTCCATCATGCGCAACCGGTGATCGGTAATGTCAGTTAATATGCAGAAGCTCTACGACTTCATTCCCGCCATCTCCTTTATCATCGGGAGTATTATTGCCGGAATTATCTTCGAGAAGCTGATCGTGAAGAGGATCGGAGAATGGGCACGGCGGACAAAGTGGGAGGGTGATGATGTCATCTTCGAGGCGATACAGGGAAAATCGATTCTCTGGTTTGTCCTCGCCGGCATTTACAGCGCGCTCTACAGCCTGCCGATGCTGAGAAAGGACATTCTCATACTCCTCACAAATATTCTCATCGTCATTATCATCTTTTCAATGACCCTTGTCCTGTCAACAATGTCATCCGGCTTCATCAAGCTCTACAGCAGGAGAACGGAAACCTTTCTGCCGGAATCCTCGATCATCACGAACCTCGCGAAGCTCTTCATCATCCTCATCGGTGTGCTCATCATCCTGCAGTTCCTCGGCATCACCATCACGCCCATTCTCACCGCTCTCGGCGTCGGAGGCCTCGCCGTCGCCCTCGCCCTGCAGGATACGCTCTCCAATATCTTCGCGGGGATACACCTCATCGCCACCGGCCAGCTCAAGGTTGGGGATTATATTAAACTGGATACCGGTGAAGAGGGCCATGTTGTGGACGTCACCTGGCGAAACTCCACCATCAAAACAATATACAACAATCTCATCGTTATCCCCAACTCGAAGCTCGCCTCGACGATTATCACGAACTATTCCCTGCCGATCCGGGAGCTGTCGGTTATCGTTCCGGTCGGGGTCAGCTATGCGAGCGATCTGGAAAAGGTTGAACAGGTGACTATCGAGGTGGCCAGGGAGGTGATGAAGGAGGTGCCGGGCGGCATCCCGGAATTCGAGCCCTTCATCCGCTATCACACCTTTGCCGATTTCAGCATCAACTTCAATGTCATTCTCCGGGCACGCGAGTTCATCGACATGTATCCCATAAAGCACGAGTTCGTGAAGCGCCTCCATCGCCGCTACGGACAGGAAGGGATCGAGATACCCTTCCCCATCAGAACCGTGCACATGATAAATCCCTCAGAGAAGTGATGACCGTTACTCCTCGCTTCACAGCCACCTCTTCCGCCTGAAATAGACGAACATCAATCCGCCGACGAATCCCATCACCGCGAGCACGAAAAAGTATCCCGAATGCCACTCAAGCTCCGGCATATGCTTGAAATTCATGCCGTAAATTCCGGCGATGAAGGTCAGCGGAATAAAAATGGTTGCGATAATGGTCAGCACCTTCATAACCTCGTTCATCCGGTTGCTCACGCTGGAAAGATAGATATCAAGCATACCGGAGAGCATGTCCTGAATAGTCGCAATCATATCGATAATCTGAATGATGTGATCGGAGACGTCCCTGAAATAGGGGATCACCCCATCGCCTATGAATATGATTTTATCACGAAGAATGCTGTTCAGGACATCACGCAGGGGCCAGGCGGACTTGCGAAGCAGGATAGCATCCCGCTTCAGTTGATTGAGCTCTTTCACGGCACCCGGTGACGGGTCCGTTATCAGCTCCTCTTCGAGAGTCTCGATCTTTTCGCTTACCGCTTCAAGCCCGAAGAAGTAGTGATCCACAATCGTGTCCAGTATAACATAGACGAGATAATCCGCTCCCTCGCCGCGTATTCTCCCCTTCCCGTTTCGTATTCGCTCCCGGATGCCATCGAAAATCCCGTCTTCACCTTCCAGAAAGGTGATAACCGTATTCCCGTGCAAAATAATGCTTACCTGTTCGCTTCGTATCTCTCCCTGCTGCCGGCCATGCAGAAGTGTGCTCATAACGATAAATGCGTATTCCTCGAATACATCCATTTTGGGACGCTGCACCGTATTGAGAATATCCTCAAGGACGAGATTATGAATTCCGAAGTGTCGTCCAATCCTCTCGATAATATCAACTTCATGAAGACCGTTGACAATGATCCAGTTCACCCGAGAGCTCTCAAAAACCGACTCCATGAGTTCAGGCCCGGCGATGATTTCCTCCTTCAGAATATCGCCATCGTATTCGATTCGGATGATGCTGACCCTCTCGACCTTTCGATCACCGACGTGAACGAGATCTCCCGGAGGAAGACCCGCTTTTTGCGTTATCTTCTTCAACAGCTGCAGCACAGTACACCTCCCTCATGCTCATCCGGCCATTGCGGGACTTTTCTATTTCACAATAATAAAATACTTCAAAAAATATTGTAATAGTAACATATATTGATATATTTATTAATATAAGGGCATTTTAAAACTATTATTATGTTCTTTCTTTGACCAGTTTTTTTCGTATGTCATGTGCACGCGGGCATGTGTGATAGTGTTTTGCTATGTGCACGATACCTTATAGAAACAGCATTTACAATCAGTAAAGAAGGCCATTTCATAATCGATGAGATTCTAAGCTCACGTTATTTCTTTTCAACAATAAAAAGGATCTTTTACATCGTTTTTACGAATACCTTCTGATAGTATGGGAAAAATCGGAATTCTATGAATTACACAACAGCATTACGCCCCAACACCGTCAAGCGGCTCGAGAGCATCAACAGCGCCGACATACTCGTCGGCATCCCCTGCTTCAACAATGAGAATACAATAGCCAATGTCATCGACATGGTCAGCAACGGCCTGAACAAACACTACCGGGGGGCCCGATCGGTTGTCTTCATTTCGGACGGGGGATCGACCGATGACACCCGTGACGTCGCCCGCGAGCATGAGCTGTTCCCCTGGCAGGAGAAAATTGTGCAGATCTATCGCGGCATCGGAGGAAAAGGAAGCGCTCTTCGGGCGCTATTCGAAGCGGCGATTATTCTCAACGTAAAGGCCTGCATGGTGGTGGATTCGGATCTCAGGAGCATCTCACCCGATTGGGTGAAATGGCTCCTCGATCCGGTTCTCGAGAAAGAATTCGAATTTGTCGCTCCTGTTTATAACCGGTACAAGTACGACGGAACCATCACCAATAATATCGTCTATAATCTGACACGCGCACTTTACGGAAAGCGTGTTCGCCAGCCTATCGGCGGCGATTTCACCTTCTCAACAGAACTTGCGAAACTGTACCTCGAGCAGCCGGTATGGACCTCCGACATCGCCAAGTACGGCATCGATATATGGATGACAACGAATGCCATAACGCGGGGAAAGAGGATCTGCCAGTCGAATCTCGGTGTGAAAATCCACGATGCCAAGGATCCCACCGTAAGTCTGGGACCGATGTTCGTTCAGGTTATCGGTACCCTCTTCGAACTGATGGAGGATAATGAGCCACACTGGAAATCGATAGAGAGAAGCACAACGATACCGATGTTCGGCTCGACTGAAGATAAAGAGCCAGAGGCGGTTCCCATTATTGTCAAGAATCTCATAAATGAGTTCAAGGTGGGATTTCAGCAGTTCAAGTCATTATATCGCGATATCTTCAGCAAGGACGTTTTTCGTGAGCTCGAAAGAGCAGCGAAGACGGAATCCCGCACGTTCACACTTGAGATCGATATCTGGGTAAAGGTGCTCTACGAATTGGCCGCTATTTATCATCACTGGAAATCGGATCGGGTTCGCCTGATACGGCTCATGGTTCCACTCTATTTCGGCCGCGTCGGCTCGTTCGTCAATCGCACATGGGAAATGAGCTCGGTTGAGGCCGAGGTGGTAGTAGAGCAGCAGGCCGAGGCTTTCGAGAAGAACAAGAAGTATCTCGTGGAAAAGTGGGACACGATCAGAGAAGAGCCTGAAAATTTCGTTGAGCAGTGTTAATTCGGTCTTGAAAAATATTCGAATAGATATTACAATAAGTACATCACACGATTGGAGACTAAATCAATGAATTATAAATCAATTATACTGATTATACTGGTGCTTTTCATCACAGCTATCTCAATGCAGAACACGCATACCGTTGATTTTAAAGTTCTCGTATGGGATTTCTCAATCTCGCTGATCTTTTTTCTATATGTTATTCTCTTTATCGGTATTTTTATCGGATACACCTTTCCCCGGATAGTGAAAATATCCAGAAAGAGATCAGTGAAAAAAGCGGATAATGAAAAACTCCCGGAGAGAAAAACATCGTAAGCGGTGAATCGCAAAAAATGTTTTGAAGGGTGAAGCCACCGGGATCTGTTTTATTTAATTTTATGTGCACCTCTAAAAACCGGTATTTACATTGATCTTCTAATTATAAATACTGGTTTTATGCATTGTGCACGCAGCGACACGATGTCGCGCATGCCGGCGTGAACAGGAGGTGCAAAACAACGCCGGCCAAGGGGACATCATATCAATAGTTTTTAGAAGTCCCCTAATATTAAAAAGCTATCCGACAGTTTTCTGTACTCACAATGTATTACCATTTGAGGGAAGTTTTATTACAACAAAAAGGAGGAGCCTATGGGATACTGGCAAGAAGTTGGAGACGTTTTAAAGAAAGGGGTCGATCTCGCTGTCGATAACCTGAAGGAGTCAGCTGACGTCATCTCAAAAAAGACGAAGGAGGGCGCGCTCATCGCCCGGGTGAAAACGCAGGTATTTATCAAAGAGCGCGAGCTTCAGGACATTATGGCCGATCTGGGAGATGCCGTTTTCGATCTCTATAAGGAGCAGAAAGACATTTACAACGATGCCAAAATCAAAGGGATCGTCGAAAAAGCTGATAAGATAATCAACGAGTGTAAAAAACTCGAGAGTGAGTTGAAAAAGGAGGAAACGGAGAAGCCGGGTACGTAACAGAGAAGACCTTCTGTTATGTTTCCGGCACAGATACCATTCCAGGATACGCTACAGTACGCGCTCAAGAAAAAGAGTAACCGTTTTACGAAAAAAACTGTTGAGCTCGTCCAGACGATCAGAATCAACCGACAGCGTTTCCGGATTCAGCCACGGCTCGGCAAAATAGAGCTTCTTGTTTATCTCGACCTGAATCCAGGGTATCGGATTGTTCCCGTACTGTCGGGTGATGTAGCCTCCTGAAAAGGGCCTGTTGATGGTGACCTCACCGGCGGGGAGATTGAACACCTCCCTGAAACACGCTGCCAGCACCGATACCATCTCATACGGTGCAGCCCTCCCCTGAACATTGCCGAGACAGACCGTCGGTCTCGCTTCTCCGTGATATCGCGAAATGGGAGGCGCCAGCGAGGACATGGAGTGACAATCGAGCGCAAGTTTTATTGAATCGCTTTGCAGAATCTCAGTTATGCGCTGATGAAAAGGCTGATGATACCGGGTGATAAGATGCCCGACGAGTTCTCTCCCGGGGATATCCGAATCCCGATAGATTGGTTCAAGTTTCGCGGTGTGAGTTTTAACCGCCCCGTCGCGATTCAACGGGGGGAGATCATCAGGAGCGCGATTCACATCGACGAAAGTTCGCGCATACTGCTGCAACACCAATGCAGAAGCATCTATGGTATAAATCTCCTGCGTACAGGCATCGATATCTTCCAGCAACTGCTTTCCGGTCAGAACCGTAATACCCTCCACCTCCTGGGGGATTTCGGTTCCCCCGTGTGGAATTGAAATAAGTATCGGAATTTTCATCGCGACTGTACTCTCACTCTGCTGGTATGGTTAACGAACCGGTTAACACAGACGCAAACCTCACCACTCAGGAAATGTAACTCTGCACACGTCGAAAGAGAAGAATATAGCTCTGCCACTCTGCCAGAATAGATTCCCTTCTCAGAGCAGTCAACCATCTCCTGGAGAAAGCGGTCGAAATAATCCCCCCGGGGCACACATTAAAACGCTGCTCTAACCATTCTCAAGCACCTGTCCTCATCTCCCTGATCCGAATTTATCATTGACAGCAGCGTATCCCCCATTATCATCCTGGCACTCTCTTTACCGCCGGCCAAAAACTACTGAGACGAGGTACATCATGGAACTCCTTGAGATATTGAAGAAGATAGCTGTCCCCCGACCCGATCACAGCGAGACGCTCGATCAGGTTGCGGCTTTTTTAAAGGAACTTCTCACCTCATGGAATATACCTTTCACCGTACAGGGATTCACCCTGCGGCCCTACAACTTCTTACTGCTGGGGCTCTCCATATTCATCCTGGGGCTCCTTTTTTTCCTTTTCATATATAAGAAAAAACCGATACTCGCGCTCATTACCGTTCTCGTTCTGCCGCTAATCCTGATTGCGGAAACGGAGCTGAACATAACCCTTGTTTCGGGGCTCATCACCAAACCGGGTGAAAATATCGTTATCGGCTTTCAGGCGCCTGATGCCGTGCGCGAAATTATCTTCGCCGGTCATTACGATTCGAAAACCGATTTCTACGATCATGTGCAGCGCGAGATTATCACCAAGCTGCTTCCCCTCTTTCTGCTGCTGGGTATCGGGCTCTCAATATGGGTTTTCTTTGTCAGGCGATACGATTCTCTGAAGAAGAAATCCTTCACCATCGCAACGCTCATCCTGGCAGCTGTCTTTACTATATACAGCTTCTTCGGATTTCTCAGGCTCGGCGGTTTCGTTTTCATGAATGAAGAGGATGAAAGCCCTGGCGTTATCGATAACGGAACGGCTGTTGTCACGCTTCTCGCTCTCGCACGTGATATTAATCAGGGGAAGGTGAATATCGGAAAGTCGAATATCACCCTCCTCATCAGCAGCGGCGAGGAGGTGGGACTGCAGGGAGCACGCTTCTATGCCCAGCAGCGCTTTGCCGAAAAGAAACCGGAGCTCCCCACCATGCTCGTAAACCTTGAGCTGGTTGCTCAGAACGGGAACATGGTCTACTGGGAAAAAGTAGTTAAACTCTTCAGCTCGTATAAAGCGGATCCCGATCTCATATCGAGAATCAACACTGTCTGGAAAGAGATATCGGGCAACCCGATGGACTCGATTGACCGTCTGAGCGATGACAGCTATGAATTCGGTGTAGTGGGAATACCTTTCATCACCGTGGGACATTCGGGGAAACCGGGTCTCGGCATGGGCGGCTTCCATCGTGAAACGGATAACTTTGAGCGGCTGAACCCGAAAAACCTTAAGCTGATGATCCGGACGTTGGAGCGATTCATCGAATCGTATCGATAGAAGCACAAAGACAGGCGAACCGAGTCTTCGCCTGTGGTATCTCCTTATCAACTTTTACGCATCCATGCGGGGTGACCTGCAACGGTCCCCCTCATGACGTCTCCGGACCGTTCCATTGACAGGAGTACGGTCAACGTGAGCATCATCGTCATGGCCTCCATCGAGAAGGGGATATCGGGAAAAAGGCGGTATGTCAGCTCCTTGAGCCGCACGGGATGTTTTTCAAGAGCACCAGCAATCTGCCGGGGGTAATCCCGACCGCCTTCAAGCGCTTTTTCCAGAACAGCCCGGACCTCTCTCCTCCCCCGCGTAGGCTCACCGTGCCCCGGTATTATAACTTCCGGGTTAAGACCCATTGCCCGCTCAAGTGACTGCAGTGCTGAATGGTAATCGGAATAAGGATTATTCAGATCCATGCCCTGTGAGTTCTCAAAGTCGATAAGATCACCCAGGATAAGGACTCCAGCATCATGAATGAAGTACCCCATATGCCCCCGGGTATGACCGGGGAGGGATACAACTTCAATCCTTCGCCCGATATCGATACAATCGCCATCTGTAAGAGCCCTCTCTACGCTGAGCTGCGGCTGCTTCCCCCAGGCGAGCCAGACCAGAAACCTCGCAACCATCATCGGGTATGGGAACACCTCACTCGCCAGATCCCCGAAATCCTTTATGAATCCCGTGAAATTCTTCTCCCCGTTCTCGATAAAGGGGATATCGGCTTCGCCCGCGCCAATAGGTGCTCCAGATCTTTTAATAATCTCACTATCGGCATTGAGATGATCCCAGTGGCAGTGGGTATGCAGTATCCACCGAACGTCATTCAGATTGAGGTTGTCAGCAACAATCCGATACTGCAATTCCCTGAAGGCACCGCCCGATCTGACACCGGTATCTATCATTGCCAGGCTGTCTCCGCGAACAACCGTTACATTCGCTGAGCCAGCTCCGGGTCTGATTTTTTCACCGCTCCTTCCCCGGTAGAAGAAGATATCCTTTGCTATCTCCATATCCGCCGATCGTCCTCCATCATCTCTTCTTCACGAAGGTCTGGTGGCATACACGGACCGCATCGTCCAGTCGATCCCGATCAACCAGCACGCTGATTCTGAAGCGAGAGGTGTGAATATCGTATACCGGTATGCCAGCTGCAGTTAAAATCGACAGTGACTCCTTGATATTGCGGCCATCGTTTATGATGCCCTCGCCAATAAGGGAGAGCGCACCCCACTCCTCATAGAAGGTGAGTCTTCCGTGGTACTGTTGTGAGAGCTCCCGCTTTATGCTCTCATAGCCGTGGAGATTCTCGAGGGGAATAATAAACGAAAAGTTGAAACCCGAGCAATCGAGGCTGCGCAGATCGAACTGCTTATAAGCAACTCCACACCGGTCAAGGTAATCCAATACGCCAGTTAAATCATCGAGCGTGTATTCACCGGTTGACACCACCGAGGCGATCTCCCGTTCCGAGACAACACCCCGGACGATGCCTGTCTTTACCTCATTGGCGAAGTCACCAACAACCGTCCCCGTTCCGCCACCGAAAGTGGAGACGGAGTGTATCTCTATCCCCGCCTGTTTTGCGTACTCAACCGCTGCCGAGTTCAGGACCTTTGCCCCTGCTTCAGCCATCTCCTGCATCTCCTCAAAGGAGAGCTGCTCGATCTTCTCCGCATCATCGACAGTTCTCGGATCTGCCGACAGGACGCCGTCCACATCGGAGCATATCTCAAGATATTCTGCATCGAGCGCTGCGGCGAGCGCAACCGCAGAGGTATCCGACCCCCCCCGCCCGAGCGTTGTCACTTCACCGGCGATACTCACCCCCTGATAGCCGGCAACGATAACGATGAGCCCTGATTCGAGCGCGTTATAAATTCTCCGCGGCCGTACCTCGATGATTCTCGCATTCGCATGGATGGTATCGGTGATAATGCCACTCTGCGAGCCGGTAAAGGATTTTGCCGGATGTCCCATCTCATTCAAGGTTATGGAGAGGAGTGTCATTGAAATTCGCTCGCCAACGGAGAGGAGCATATCGAGCTCCCGTACTGACGGCTCGGCTCCCATCTCCTTGGCCATATTGAGAAGTCTGTTGGTCGTATCACCCATCGCGCTCACCACGACAACGACGCGCTTCCCCGACTCCTCTGTTCTGATGATTCGCCTCGCCACCTGTTTTATCTTTTCAGCATCGGCAACCGAGGAGCCCCCGTATTTCTGTACAACAATCGGATCGCCGCTCATAACCGTTTCACCCGCAGCATGTTGGTCTTACCTGCAACAGTCACCGGATGCCCTGCCGTTATGACGACAAGATCGCCTTTCGAGATATCATCAATTTTCAGAGCGGCATCAGCAGCACGCTCAATCATCTCATCGGTATCCTGCACATGTGAGAGATATGCGGGGACACACCCCCAGTAGAGCGAAAGTCGTCGTGCAGTTTTCATGTCGGGAGAGAGAGCGATAATTTTCCGTCGCGGACGGAACCGCGAGATGTGCTTTGCCGTCGAGCCGGTATGAGTGGTCGCAATAATGGCCGCTGCATCAAGATGCTCAGCCAGAACACATGACGCATGAGCAACCGATTCGGAGATATCCATTTTTGACATGATCTCCAGATACTTCTCATGAGGATACTGCCCCTCGGCGCTCTCGGCAATCTTCACCATAAACTCAACCGCCCTGACAGGATAGAGACCGCTGGCCGTCTCCTCGGAGAGCATGATAGCATCCGCACCGTCGAGAACGGCGTTTGCCACATCGGTGGCCTCGGCACGTGTCGGTCGGGGGGTTTCGACCATTGAGCGGAGCATCTGCGTCGCTATTATCACCGGTTTCCCCAGTGTATTCGCTCTCCTGACCAGCATTTTCTGTATTATCGGCACCTCCTCAAGCGGTATCTCAACACCCAGATCCCCCCTCGCAACCATAACGCCATCTGAGACATCCATGATTTTTTCAATATTTTCCAGTGCTTCATGCTTCTCTATCTTTGCAATAACCGGAGTGTTCTTCTCCTGTTTTTTGATGATATCTTTGAGCTTCACAATATCCGTCGCTGATTTCACAAATGAGAGTGCAACATAATCAACATCGTTTTCCAGCCCGAAGAGAAGGTCCTCTCTGTCCTTTTCGGTCGGTGAATCCGCTTTAATAGTACCGGTGGGCACATTGATACCCTTATGCGAGGTGAGAACTCCCCCCATGACAACCTCACAGTGAATCTCATTCCCGCTGGTCTTCCTGACGACAAGCTCCATCATGCCGTCCGCGAGCATAATGATATCGCCCTCCTTGACCTCGTGCGGGAGATTCGGATAGGTAATCGATACTCGCCATTCATCTCCTGTCACCTTCTCGCTGGAGAGAATGAAGGGCTGTCCTGTTTTGAGCTGAATCCCCGGTGGCGGGATGATGCCAACCCGTATCTTTGGGCCACCGAGATCCTGTAAAATCGCAATCGGCCGGTTAAGCTCTTCCGAAAGCTCCCGTATAGTGCGAATCTTTTCCTGATGCTCTTCATGGGTTCCGTGAGAGAAGTTCAGCCGCGCCACACTCATACCCCGCATGATTAAATCTCTAATAATGCTTCGCTCTTCGCTGGAAGGACCAATCGTGCAGACAATTTTTGTATTCGGCATCGGAACCCTCTTCATCCTTTTACAGTATCATGTGCGCAATTTGACATAGCGATGCACGAAACAGATTTCCGAATAAACGACCGTGCAGCAGGCTCCGGAACCTCTGTATCCGTCACTGCTTCCAGCATATTCAAAATATCTCACTAAACGTGCTCATCAGCCTCATGCAGTTTGTTCATCTCTCTGCTCTGCAGATTGCATTTATTACAGTATACACCGCTCTTCTCGGAATGGCACAACAGGGCTGTTATGGTTTATTTCAATAATAACTTCTCTTTCAGGCAAAACAAGTTCTGACATGAATTCAGGATATAAAATATATGCAATCCTGTAAATCCTTTTATTACACCCGCCCGTTTATTGAGATGTTGCCGCTCATGCAGTGTCGCTTCTCTGCCCCGTGAAGGAGCAGGGGAAGAAAAGGGCGGGTTTCCCCTTCCTTATAATAAAACTGATAATGCGTTTGTCCGGCATAATACAGTATGCAATTTCTCATCTTTCCATATGCATACAGAAATATAATGCTCGATTAATGCCGTCAACAGAATGCGAATGAGGATTTTCAATCATGTGATAAGAATTTTACTTGATTTTTTCCGCCATGCCCGTGTTTCCCATGGTAATAGTATTTATAATGGAAACCGATTATGAATCCGGTCATCTTCCCGGCTCACCGGGAACACCCTGTCGCTGAGGAGTGATCACACTATGAGAAAAACCCGATTCACTAAGTCCGTCCACAAACAGGAACCCGATTACGAACGACCGATCTATGAACTCCCGGCAGAACGGCGAAACAAAATTTTCAATCGGCTCCGCTTTCTCTATGGAGAAGATATTGCTGAATTCTATATGCCCGAGCTCGAGCGGGTGATAAAGGTTTACTACGCTCATAAAACCGAGGAGATGATTCAAGATGAAAGCTCCTTGAAGCCGGAAGAGCAATTCACTGAAGAAGATGTTATTCTAATTACCTACGGCAACCTCCTTCGCGGTAAAGAGCGCTCTCCCCTCGCAACACTTGCCACCTTCTGCGACACCTACCTGGAGGGTACCATAAACACCCTGCATATTCTTCCCTTCTTCCCCTATTCATCAGACCGCGGGTTCTCGATTGTTGACTTCAGCACTGTTGATCCCAATCTCGGTTCGTGGCTGGATATCGAGGACCTTGAAAGCCGCTACCGTCTCATGTTCGACGGGGTCATCAACCATGTCTCATCAAAGAGCCGCTGGTTTCAGGAATTTCTGAACGGCGGTCCCTACTATCGAGATTTTTTCATCACCTACACCTCTCCCGATCAGCTCTCCGAGGATGACCGGAGAATCATATTCCGTCCGCGTACCTCGGATATTCTCACCAGATTTTATACGGTCAATGGCCCCCGATATGTCTGGTGTACCTTTTCTAGCGATCAGATCGATCTCAACTACAAGAATCCCAATGTCCTGATACGCGTTATCGAGATACTGCTCCTCTATGTCCGTCACGGTGCGGATATCATCCGCCTCGATGCGGTTACCTATCTCTGGTGTGAACCGGGAACGCGGTGCATACACCTTGAACAGACCCATGAGATTGTAAAGCTCTTCCGCGACATTCTCGATACCATCGCTCCATGGGTGGCCATTATTACCGAAACCAATGTTCCTCATGAGGAGAACATCTCCTACTTCGGAAATGGCACCGATGAGGCGCACATGGTCTATAACTTCGCCCTGCCACCGCTGGTGCTTCAAACCTTCTATACCGAGGACTGTTCTGCCCTCGCGAAATGGGCGAGCACCATGGAAACCGGCTCACCGACAACAACCTATTTTAATTTTCTCGACTCGCATGACGGAATCGGTCTCATGGGAGTTAAGGACATTCTCTCGCGTGAAGCGATCGACCGGATGATTCAGCGAGCGCAGGAACATGGAGGGCTCATCTCTTATAAAACAGCCAGCGACGGAACCGATGAGCCCTATGAGATCAATATCACCTGGTTCAGTGCTCTTAACCGTGAAGAGAGCGATGAGGATATCGCCTTTCAGGTGAAGCGATTCGTTGCGTCACGAATTCTCGCCCTCGTTCTCCAGGGAGTGCCGGGGATCTACCTGCACAGCATGATAGGAACTCAAAACGACATTGATGCGATCATGAAGGGAAAATCAAAACGCGAGATCAACCGGACCGTTATGGATGCTGCAGCAATTTATGAAGCACTCGAGGATCCGCTCTCGAAGATTTCGCGTATCAACCGCGAGTTCGGGAGACTGATCACCGTCCGCACCAAGCAGCGTGCCTTCCACCCCAACGGCAACCAGAAGGTGATTATGCTCTCCCCGGACATCTTCACGGTTCTGAGAACATCACCTGAGTGCGATCAGCACATCCTGACAATGATCAACGTCACCAACCGCGTATGCCATTTCGAGATTCCTCTCGGTGAGATCGGTATCGAAGAGATACACTGGCGCGATCTGGTGAGCGATGTGGAGTGGATGGCTGAAAATGATACGCTCTACATCACGCTTCATCCCTATGATGTTTTATGGCTGACTCCTTCTCGGGAGCTGGACAGAGCTACTGATGCAGGGCGCTGAAGAATGAATGAATGTCATCATGTGCACCACGTGCATAGGCGCGCATTTCACCGAGTCCCGCCTCGTCAATTTTCAGGAGGACACAATCCGAAGGGTGAATCTCATTCGGAGTGCTGTTCCCCTCCTCGCCAATGGCGAGCTCCTGTCCGAGTATATTTGCGATGCGGAGCAGCGATACGTCCTCAGCATTCGTATCTCCGGGGATATCATGCTCATGATGATAGGCAACCGGATTTACTATCGTAAGCGGAAACCGCCATCGCGTCAACAGCATTGCAGCGACCTCGCAGTGATCAATCCCGATCATCTCACGTTCAACGAGATGAAGTTTTTTCGTTCCATCATTGACGATAAGATTCAGGGCCTGCTCGAACTCATCATAAAAGAAGTGGAAAAAAACAATTTTTCCGACATCGTGCAGGAGGCCGACAACAAAGAGATGTTCATTCTCTTCTCCCTTCCGATATCGTTTGCCGAGCTCCTGTATCAGAACAGCAACCGCCAGGCTGTGAAGCCATAATCCCTCTACCGAAAAGCTCTGATGCTTCCTCCCCGTCGGCAGGCTCCGAATGACACCGATTGAAAGAGCGAGAGATTTAACCATGTTGAAGCCGAGCAGTGCAATAGCCCGCTCCAGGTCAGATATCTTCTGGGAAAATCCGTAATACGCCGAATTTGCAACCTTGAGTATTTTTGAGGCAAGTGCAGGATCCCGTTCTATTAATGCGGTCAGATCAGATACGCTGCTCTTTCTGCTCTCGGTCAGCTGAAGGAGTTTCGGAATCATTGCAGGGAGGGTCGGCAATTCTTCTATCTTCGAATATATTTTCGCTTTCAGCTCACTTTTCTCCATAGCTGCTCGGCCCCACAGTTCAATTTTCGAACAAAGGTATACTGAAAAGCTGATAAGTCAATTATAATCATTATCTCTTGACTTTTTTAGTAATGCATTCGATTATCAGCATGCTTGGAAAACTGGAGCGGAGGAAATCATGGAAAAGAAAACTCACGATGTCGACGGATTCGCGAAGGCGGGTCCCTACTCCCATATCGTCGAAGCGGGTGGGTTCTTATATGTCTCCGGCATCGTGCCCATCGACGCCGAAAAGAACATAGCGATTACCGATGATATTACGAAAGCAACCGAACTGGTCCTCTCCAACATCAGAAAAGCCCTCGAGTCGGTAGGCAGCAACCTCGACAAGGTGGTCAAAGCAACAGTCTTTTTACGAGACATGTCGTATTTCAGTGACATGAATGAGGTCTATAAAACCTTTTTTACGAAGAATCCACCGGCACGCTCCTGTGTAGCGGTAAAAGAAGTGCCGGGGAATTTCCCCATTGAAATCGAGGTCATCGCACTCACCTAAACAGACATCCCCCCTTTGCATAAGCCCTGATCTCTTCACACTGCAACGGCAGCAGCACGCCGAGGAATCGGGATAACAGTGCAGCCCTTCATCAGGCTTCCCTTACAAGCCTGGCGTCCTGAGCTTGAGATAATAGGATTCAGAAGTATACACAGCAGCAAGCGGATTGTGACCCGTAACCCGATCCTTCACTGCAAGAACGGTCGTCGGTGCATCGGCATACTTGAAGAAGAGAGAATCGTGCCCCACACACAATCCGAGCAGGATGTTGAAATCAGTTTGAACCGCGTTGAGCACCTTCGCCTGAAAGATGGCATTACATATCCCCTCATCCATCTCCTGAAAGATGGTATCCTCCCTCTTGATATCAAGAGTGCTCTTGGAGGTTCTCCCCGCATGGCACATCACCGAAGCGACTTCAAATCCGTTAAGGGTGAGGATGTCCATAACCATCCGTGCCTCCTTCGTCAGTCCGAGGCAGAAGGCAAGTCCCAGACGCTTGTATCCCATGCGCTCTGCAAACTCACATACCTCCTGTATGCGGGTCTTCACCGGTTGTGGCACATAGGGTCGCTGATCCCGATTTGCATAGCATGCGGCTTCCTGCAGGGATGCCTGCCGCGCGAACTCATGTACATCGGTTTTCTGATACTCCCGATTGGCCTCCTCCAGCACCTTCTTCTGAAGCAGGGTCGGACATCCGCGGGGACCGGTGCCCGATTCGAAAAGACATATCTTCCTGAACGCTTCGATTTCACATGATGCACATGACGGCAGCGGTACCGGTTTATCATCCCCGTCTCTGACCGTGCGTTTTTCCTTTTCTTCCATTGCGCTCACCTCTCTTGTCGAATTGCAATATCGATACTCCACCTTTCTCACCGGTCAAGCAAAAAAAACGAGCGGTATTCTGCTTGACCGGAATAAGAAGAGCACTATAATCATAATCCTTTACATTACCAGTCAGAGAGAAAGATTCTTTTAACAGGATTGGAGAACGCATGAAACTGCACAGGGGGATAAAGATATTCATCGGCAGCACAGTAATCATTTTCTTAGCAGCTCTTATCATATACCTCTTCTTCAGGCAGAATGTTGTCGCGCTGGTGCTGGGAATCCCGCAGCCGGCACACCGGGTTCAGGTGCAGAGAAACGTCATGATTCCGATGCGTGACGGAACAGATCTCGCAGCTGACATCTATCGTCCTGCCAGCCCCGGAGCCTTTCCGGTGATCCTCACGAGAACACCCTACAATAAGCGAAATCCCGCTCAGCGATATGAATTCATCGGCGAGCTCTTTGCCTCGCAGGGATTCGTCTATATCGTTCAGGACGTTCGTGGGAGATTTGATTCCGGCGGTGAGTTTTACCCCTTTATCAACGAAAGTACCGATGGTGTCGATACCATTCGCTGGGCAGGAACGCAAAAATGGTCCAGCGGGAAGGTAGGCATGTTCGGGTTATCGTACTTTGGCGCCACGCAATGGCTCGCCGCGCCCTACGAGCACACCTATCTGAAAGCGCTCATTCCCATTGTCACCGCTCAGAACACCTACCGGTCATGGCTGCACAATGGCGTCTTTCGATACAATCAAACGCTGCTCTGGCACTATTTGAACGAAAAACGCCATCAGAAGGATATTGACGATATTGACTGGAACAAAGCGATCTGGAATCTCCCCCTTATCGACGCGGACAATATTTCCTACCATGACAATCCGATTTATAACGACTGGATCAGCCATCCCCTCCCTGACAGCTTCTGGAATCCAATGCGGGCAGATATAAAAGCTGATCGCATTGAAGCCCCTGCGCTCATAATCGGCGGTTGGTACGATCCCTTCGTCGATGCATCCATTGAAGATTACCGTCGGCTCATTACATCGGGAGAAAAGAGCGCGAGGAAGAGTCAGCTCATTATCGGCCCCTGGATTCACGTGACACGATCGACCTTCGACGACGTCGATTTCGGAAACAGTGCAGATTTCATGCAACAGGTCAGAGTAATGCTCAGCTGGTACCGGCAGTGGCTGAGCGGAGAGAGCACCGGTATGCTCAACGAGAAGCCCATTCGCATTTTTATCATGGGAAGGAATGAGTGGAGAAGCGAAGCTGAATGGCCCCCGAAGCGAGCGGAGTATGTCTCCTTCTATCTTCACAGCAACGGAAATGCCAACAGCAGCCTCGGTGACGGCACACTGACGACCAGTGCACCGGAAGCGGAGAAACCGGATACCTTCATCTACGATCCGGAAATCCCTGTCCCCTCTGTCGGTGGCGCATTTGTCTATGAGAACATATCACCGGGTCCAGCCGATCAGAGAGATGTTGAAATCAGAAAAGATGTACTCGTCTACTCAACACCGCCCCTGGAGAAGGACACCGAGATAACAGGTCCGGTGAAGCTGATACTCTATGCCTCCTCATCTGCCAGAGATACCGATTTTACCGTAAAGCTCATCGATGTCTATCCCGATGGGAAATCGATCAACATAAAGTCGGGTATCATCCGCGCCCGTTTCAGGAATTCACTGCAATCGCCATCATTTCTCGAAAAGGGAACCGTCTATCGCTTTGAGATAGTTCTCGGTGCGACGAGCAACCTCTTCGTTAAAGGGCATCGAATACGCCTTTTCGTCAGCAGCTCCGATTTCCCCCTCTACGACCGAAACTTGAACACCGGCGAGATCATCGGGAAAGGGGTCAAAATGGTAAAAGCGATACAGACGGTGTTCCACGAGGAGGACTATCAGTCCCGGCTTGTGCTCCCCGTTATACCGCAGGGGGGATGAAATACCTTTACCATGTAATCCTTTCGAAGACATTATTTTATAGCAGATCAATATTTTTTTTGAAACTCTCAGTTACACCTGCTAATGTTTAAGTACCTTATTTTTTATAACTTTTCTGCTACAGAGATATAAAGGCGGATTTCATGAGGAGAACTCTTCGGATACTCTATCAACCCTATAAATGGCTTGTCTTCATTCCTCTTCTGGCTCTTTCAACCGTTTTTTTCGTCTGTCTCGGGATTATTATCGTTTTTCTCTTCGACGATAAAGTGGCGAACAGGACAACCGGCGTCTGGTGGGCCCGCTTCAACGCCTGTGCAACACCGATACTGGTTACCGTTATCGGAAAAGAGAATATCGATCGGAAGCAATCATACGTGATCGTTCCGAACCATCAGAGCTCCTTCGATATTCTCGTCCTCTACGGCTGGCTGGGCATCGATATCAAATGGGTGATGAAACAGGAGCTCAGGAAGATCCCCTTTTTCGGCCTTGCCGGCGAAAAAGGGGGAAACATCTATATTGACCGCTCCAATCCGAAAGCAGCCTACGCTTCTCTGGAGAAAGCGCGCGAAAAGCTCGTCAACGGTACATCTCTCATCATGCTCCCCGAAGGGACCCGGAGCCGCACGGGTCAGCTTGGCGAATTTAAAAAAGGCGCCTTTAAATTAGCTCTCGATCTCGATATCCCGATCCTTCCCGTCACCATCGCGAATACCAAAAACATTCTGCCACCCAAATCGTTCAATCTCTTCCCGGGGCGTGCAACGATGATAATCCATAAACCGGTGGCGGTACGCTCGTACAGCTCCGATACCCTCGACCGGTTCATTGCGGACGTGCGGGGGATTATTCAACGCGGTCTCGATCAATACAGCAAATAACGAAGAAACAGATGATCAGGAGGATACGATGAACGAAATACTGAATACGATAGGATTATCAGCAATTGTCATCTTCTTTTATATGACAACCCTGTTTATTATCGCCATGCTGGTAAAGGATAACAGCATCGCGGATATCGCCTGGGGAATCGGTTTTATTCTTATCGCAATGGTAACGCTCATTCACAGCGGAGCGTACTTTCCCCGTCAGATAGTGGTCACGCTCCTCGTTCTCATCTGGGGATCTCGACTCGCCATTCGGATTCTGCGCCGCAACTGGGGCAAAGGGGAGGACTGGCGTTATCAGGATTGGCGCAAATCCTGGGGAAAGTACTTCGTTATCAGGAGCTATCTGCAGGTTTTCATATTGCAGGGCTTTATCCTGCTGCTGAATGTCACTCCCGTCATTATCATCAACACCACAAGCGATGCGAGCATCACCGCTCTTGATGTCATCGGCATAGCAGTCTGGGGTATCGGATTCTTCTTCGAATCGGTCGGCGATTATCAGCTGGATCAATTCATCCGGAATCCCGAGAACAGGGGAAAGATCATGGACCGGGGATTGTGGCGATACACACGGCATCCGAACTACTTCGGTGAAATAACCATGTGGTGGGGCATCTGGATTATCGCGCTCTCGGTCGCCTGGGGATGGATAGGTATTATCGGTCCTGCCATCATTACCGCTATGATTGTCTTTGTTTCCGGTATTCCCCTTACCGAGCGGGATATGGCCAAGAATCCGGGATTCGCTGCATATAAGGAGAAGACAAGTATTCTCATTCCGCTGCCGCCGAAAAGAGCACGCTGAGTATCCTGAACCGACAGCGGGATTAATCTTTCAGCAGCGCAACATGCCTCACCCCCCTTATGAAGCGAAAGGGAACCGCCTGACAGATACAGTTTTCCACGAGGTCGGCGTCCGCAACAATGCTCCCGCACAGCACATCGACACCGTAATTAAACAGGAGCGGGGAAAGCGGCGTGGTGGGGCCAAGCATGACTGTGAATGCAGCATCGTCAACGAGCGTCATAATATCGTCAAAGGTCCGGTTGATAAGCGAGGTGCCGGTTATGGCAACGACTTCCGCCGCGGGAAGGACTGCCGGCATCTGCTCCGGCGGCAAAACGCCATCACGTATTGCCCGATCGAAAACGGAGAGCTGTGAAACGGATTTTCTGATCCGATCGGTAAAGGGGAAATTGCCGATAATGACGACACGCTTTCCCGCTCCCCGCTCAGCAAGGATATCGAAGGCATTTATCTCGCTGTATTTTGAGATGTCAACGTTAAGATAGGAATTAATGGTTGCCATGCCAACGGCAGCCTCGGTGATGATATCAGAGAAGCAATAGGTGCACAGCTCCTCAGGACTCTTCAGATGCAGCTCACCGGCATCCCTGATTGGGATATGTCGATGATGTTCCGTAGTCTCCTCAAAATAGAGTGTTGAGGAGAGACCCGCCTGATTCGTATTGGCAACAATGGTCGTATAGAGACCGATAATAACTTTACTGATTGCACCATCGATCTTTACGCTTTTTACAAGCTCATCAAGTACTTTCATCTTTACCACTCCTGGATGCTTCCCTCCCGAAAGCATTTCACTATCCATCACCTGATAGTGCAGAAATCCTCAGAGCGAAAATCACTTCAGGTCGCGCTGCATCATTCCAATGATGAGTCCTTTCACCGTGTTCGAATAACTCCGGTAGTTAAATGTATTCCTGTCTATGAGATACTGCTCGATAGTTCCCTGAATCAAAGAGATAATAACGGTGGCGAAAAACTGATCGTCAATATCGCCAAAGACACCTGCTTCTTTTCCCTCTCTGATTATTGACGAGCACACATCGCGATAGCTGTTATACAGTTTCTGCATCAGATTTCTCATCCGCTCATTGAACTTTATCTGCGTCCAGAAATCGAAGAGCACATACATAAAATCCTTCTCACGCTCGATAATTCTAAAGGCCTGATCGATAAATATCTCAAGTTTTGCGAGCGGTTCAACAGATCTCTCAAGCGTCTCCTGCAAATAGGTTCCGATATTTCGCTGCATCTCCTTCAGGAGATTAACCAGCAGCGTCTCCTTGTCCTTGAAGTAGTGATGAATCAGACCGGTAGAGAGGCCGGCCGCCCGCGCAATATCCTGAATGGTGAAGTTGTAGTATCCCCGCTCGCTTACCACCCGGTATGCAGCCCTGGTAATCTGATCTTTGCGCAGAGCGGTTATCGCGTCACGTTTCTGTTCCTTTATATTCTCTATCTCCCGCTGTATCTCTTCATCCTTTTTACTTTTACTCTTTGCCACAACACGCTCCACATTATTACGAATATAGCGCACCCTTCTCAGTGATATGATTACGGCTCGCAAAAGCAGGTGTCAACAGATTTAATTACGTACTATGCATCCCCGAATTCCCGGAAGCAGCGCTCCCCCACTTCCCCTCCGGGCGCGTATTCGATCATAGGAACCAGAAAATTAAAATTTATTATTGACAGCACTCTCAGTGCGTATAATCATTGAATAGATATTCAATGATATTGATTTATTAGTCAATAAAAAATCAGATAAGTTGGGGAGAATATGAAAACAGGAAAAGAGTATATCCAGGACATGATTGATATGAATTTCGAGCTCTACATTGACGGCGGCAAGATTTCAGGATCCGATGTCATCAATCATCCCCAGGTCCGGCCGATGGTCAATGCAATTGCAGAGACCTATGACATGCAGCATGAGGAGAATCTGCAGCAGTACCTCCTCTGCACATCACATCTCACCGGTGAAACCATCAGCCGATGGGCCCATATACCACAGACTGTCGAGGACAATATCAGAAAGGTTGATATTACCCGATTCGCCAATCGTCGTATCGGCATGTGCTCTTTTCGCTGCATTCAGAACTCCTTTCCGGCAATCCTCATAACGGCAAAGGCCATCGATGAGGCGAGAGGAACCCGATACTTTGACAACGCAACTGAATACATAAAGCACTATCAGAAATACGATCTCATCGGCTGCCCGGCGATTACCGACGCAAAGGGCGATAGGAGGGTTCCTGCTCACCTCCAGGATGACCCCGATATGTATCTCAGGGTGGTAGACAGAAACAAGGAGGGAATCGTGCTTCGCGGCGCAAAGCTCTGTCAGACAGGATCCGTCTCCTCCCATGAAAAGATAGTCCTCCCCTGTATCACGCACGGTCCCGGAGCTGAGGATTACGCCGTCGCCTGCGCAGTTCCGGGAAATGCGCCTGGAATCAAGAATATTTCGGTACGATATTCCCAGGACGCCCGCCGAAAGGAGGAACTCGAGTGGGACATGGGTAATGCGAATTTCGGTTTCCACGAAACAGTCGTTCTCTTCGAAGATGTCTTCGTGCCCTGGGAGCGCGTCTTTATGTGCGGTGAGGTTGAATTCACCGGCATGCTCATCAACCTCGCCGGGGGAATCCATCGCCCGACGACGGGTGGATGCAAAACCGGATGGTCAGACGTTCTTATCGGCGCTGTGCAGCTCATCGCCGAGTATCACGGTATCGCGAATGTATCTCATGTCAGGGAGAAGATCACCGACATGATAATGCACAACGAAGTCATGTATTCATGTGGCATCGCCGCCTGTGTTAAATCCAAATGGTACAATGGCGTGGGAATGATACCCGACATGCTGCTCGGTAACAACGCCAAATACGTCGCCTCGAAGTCTGTTTACGAACTGGTCAGACTCGCCGAGGATGTAACCGGTGGTATTATCACCACCCTGCCCAGTGAGCGCGAGTTTAAGAATCCGGAGATATCAGACTCCCTGGAAAGATTCTACCGCGGTGCAGGCAACACACCGGCAGAGTACATTGCCCGTATTGTGCGACTCATCGAGAATCTCACCTACGGAGCTGGCGCGCTCTGCCACTCTGCTGCTCATGGCGGCGGCTCCGGCCAGGCATGTAAGCTCTCAATGTACGAGCTGGCGAAAGGTGAGCCCCTTGACTCTCGTGTTCGTGATGCGAAACGCCTCTGTGGCATCCCCATCGACTGACAATTCTGACAACCGGTATGGTTGATCAGACGTCATGAGGTTCCAATCAAGCAGCGTACTGCTCCGTGAAGTCCCACGGAAATTCATTTGAGAGACGCTTCAGTATCTCTCCTCAGATTGCAGGTTGATCTGTCTGAAACGGATGACGAGGCTACGCGAACGCTTACAGTGAATAATCCAGGTGCTGTGCCCGATCCCGAATCGAGCCGCTCAGCACCGCTTCCGCAAACTCATCGCCGAGCCGTTCGCTCTCCCGAACAACGCTGTTCCAGTATGCGATGCGCTCATCATTATTTCCTTTGAAGAGATAGAAATCATTTCTGTCGGGTATTTTCCGATAGGGCAATCGATCAATATAATCCCTTGAAGGAGATACCAAGAGCACCCGCTCCAGATACTCCGGATGCGGTTTTCTCCAGGCAAGCTTCTTATCGAGCCAGCCGGGAATAATACTGTCGGTATAGTGCGGATAGAGCGCTATCCCCTTGCCATCGCTCAGAAATGGTATATCCAGCTGATAATCGAGAAGTCCTCCATCCCGATACACACCGGGGATACCGGGAACGCCAACTCCATTCATCAGAAGCGGAATGGAACCCGCTGCGATAAGCGCGAATCGAAGATTATCCGGGGTCAACTCATATCGCTTCAGAGGAAATTCATCCATATCCCAGAAGGGCGGCTTGTCCCTGGGATCATAGAAGAGCGTCCGCTCAAAGAAGAGCTTCATGAAATGCCGGTTCAGCAGATTCCCGAGAACAGCGCCGGCAAGGCCAAGGCTCAGGGGTATCTTCTTATCGCTTCTGACCGGTCGGCGACTCCGCACCGCCATGAAACTGAATCTCATTGTGGGATGCGAGAGAATCTCCTGATAGCCTCCATTACCCAGGTAAGCATCCAGGATTCGGAAACTCTCCACGGTGAGCTCTTCAGCAGTCGGTTTGGTCTCATACCGCTGATTGATATAAGCCGTCCAGAACCGCTCCAGTGCTCCGATCTGATCGCGACGACCAAATGCTGCAAAACGCCATGCTCCGATAGACGAACCGATGAGATAGAGCGGCTTTTCCCGATCCCTGAAGAGATCCCTGCACATCATCCGATCAATTCCGCTGAGCACAAGCCCCTTGGGACCGCCGGCGGCACCGGCAAGAACGGTAATCCTGTCAGCCCTGAGCCCCTCATCGCGTATCAATGAGAGTGCCTTCGGACCGGCTTGAATGGTAAGATTTGCGGTCATGGAAATACCCGTTTGTTCACTAAAGAAATTAAATCAAAAATGTATTGAGAAATACCTGTTCTTCCGAAGGCGCTGTTTCTAATCAATACAGCCATTATCTTAACCCGGCTGAAAATCGAGCTCGGTGAGACTGATCGCCTCATGCAGCTTCCCGCTGATCATGAGCTTCTTCAACCGAAAGATCCGCTTGAAATATATCTCGGTATGCTCACCAAAGGCCTGATGGAGCACTTTTTTCTCGAGGCGCGAAACCTTTCCATCGAAAGCTGTTGCGACACAGAGGAGGTCCAGTAAAAAATATCGCTCCTCATCGCTTACCTCACGCAACGTTCGCAAAAACGACTCCCAGCTATCCAGACCTTCTCCCTCGGTTATGTTTAAAATGTTCGACAAGCGAAACAACAGGATAAGCATATTGGGATGATAGCGCTGGGCGATAACAACCGAATTGCCTACCGCCCGTATGCACCCTTCTCTCGCCTTTGGCGAGAGTCGGCTCAATTTTTCGGGCGTGATAATCTCATCCACAAGGTTTTTTGCAATGAGGTTTCCGAAGAGACGGAGCCGTGCATCGCGAACCACCTTGAAGAGCACCAGTGCATTCCAGAGTCCGGTTATAATAACCGATATATACGCCACACTCACCCGGAGAATGCTCTTGCCTGCAACACGCCTGAGAAAGAGCTTCGCCAGCACATTGCTGATAGTGACTTTCAACTTGTAGAGTATGCCGATGAACAGCAATTTCTTCTTCGAGACACGCGCAAAGGGGTCTATACCCAGCACCTTCTCGACCGGATCCGGTATCTCCAGGGCCGCGCGTGCGAGGAGATGCGGGATAAAGGACTGAAGCACCGTATTGTCATCTTCCAACAGGTTATGACCGGTGATTCGAGCAATTAAAAAAACGGTTCTGATGGAAACCCAGAAAAGTACCGCAAACTCGATTGCGGTGAGAATCACCGTTACCCCGATCAGCCATGAGTATCTCGTTATAATTTCAGCATGCTCGAAGTGCAGCTCGGTATAGACCGAACCCCCTGCAGAGATTCCACCGATGGCAAAGGCAATGATAAATCCGAAAAGGGTTACTCTCCTCGATGCCCGAACGAGCTCGGTATCATTTCGCGGTGGGGCTACTCTGCCGCGCTGCCTGTCCTTCTCGGACAATTTGCGGAAGTACCAGAGCCCGAGCCGCTCATAGAAATTCGGTTTTTCCTGTATGAGAAATTTGTCTTCCATAATCCATCGCTGTTATCGTTATCATATCGGAAAAAATCTTCGCTGAACAATCCGTGTGCGGCAGCCGATAGCATCCGCCCCCGTGCCTCCACTCGGCATATTCTGTAACAGAAAAGAGCAATCAAGTCAAGATAAAAGCGGCCAGCGCAGATAAATCACATCTCCTTATAAGATTGCCGGCAGGATACCATTCCCATCAGGCATATTTTAAGGCGTATTACTCGCAGTTTCCGCTCCTGCGTCCTCGATACCGCACAGCTGTTTGGCAATTTTCTTCTTCTCGTCGATATTCACCATGCGTTCAATCATGATTCGCTGAGCCTGTGGTGAACCGGCACCGTGCATGGACTCGGTCAGATACCCCACCGCTGCGGTGCCCATGGTAATATTTTCAATGAGGCGCAGAATGCGCATTCTGTTCTCCGTTGCGACATCCTCAACTCCGCGAAAGTATTTCTCAATCCATTTCCCCACCTCGGGCGACCTGAAATCCTCTTCCGAGGGGAGGGTTGCCATCAAACCGCCGGCAATATCCTGAGCGAGCCTTGCTATCTCGAAGGGGAAGCGGGTGACATTCTGCTTGTGCACATTGGCCAGGAGCGTATCCACCGAATAGGTTCCGCTGGGCTCCTTCTTCCCCTCTGAAGCGCAGGCAATGGCGCCACAGTAGAGCGTCTCATTCAGATGATTCATCTCAACTATCTTATCCCTGATATGAGATGAGCGGTGAACACCGTTATATTCGGCTGCCGTCTGCGCCGCACCGATGAGCACATCGCCGACACCAACCTTGCAGGCATAGCTCTGCCGATGATAGGATGCGAACTTCTCAACAAGCTGCCCGGTGAACTCGGACTCACGGTACATGAACACCCGCTCCCAGGGAACGAAAACATCGTCTAGCAGTTTCCTGAAAAACCAGGATATATCGCTCAAAATTCTTCTGTAAATTCGATACTATGTCTTTTTAACACCCTGCAAGTTCTTTCTGACCTGAATTTGACCGGCA
>Ga0180432_10000400_pt1 | contig 70153 bp, 118 predicted proteins | sample SS_ome_10_FD_132414 | JGI IMG/M metagenome (GOLD analysis project Ga0180432, IMG submission 132414) | Hypersaline lake sediment archaeal communities from the Salton Sea, California, USA - SS_1_MS_2 metaG | ecosystem: Environmental > Aquatic > Non-marine Saline and Alkaline > Hypersaline >...
ACCTCTGGTACCGCGGGTCGCAAGACAGCGTGGACGTCGTGACCACGGTCCAGGGCGTGCAGCAAGGAGGGGCCAAGTGAGCGACCAGAGGACCCTGCGGGCCATCGTGCGGTCCGAGCCGCAGGCGGTGTACCGGGCCGACTACCCGTGCATCGTCTACGTCACGGTCTGCCACCTGGCCTGGGACGGCGAGACCGAGAACACCCCCGTCCTGGTCAGCAACCTGGCGTCGCCCGGCCAGGACTGGAAGGGCCATGAGGCCACCGGAACGCCCGTGCCCTACGAGACGCTCTACCCGGTGGACATGGACCCGGGGGACGTCCTGTGGGCCCTGACGGCCGTCCAGGCCGAGATCGGGCTCACCGTGGTGAGGAAGTAGATGGCGAAGAGGAAGAGAAAGACGATCGGCATCCTGCGCGGCATCGCGCGGATCGCCGAGGGGATCGGCGAGGGCATGGCCTCGAGCGAGTCCTCGAAGAAGGCCCGGAAGCCAGCACCCCAGAAGGCCAAGAAGGGCTGCGGCTCCTGTGATTGAGAGGTAGACGATGTCGTACAAGCATCCCGACTACTCGCACCTGACCGTCTACGAGGGCGGCAACGGGGAGAACCCGCGCGAGGGGTCGTTCTACGTCCCGAAGCGGGGCGACACCCTGTCGTGGATCGCCTACAAGGCCTACGGCAACGGGACCTTCTTCTACTTCCGTACCCTCAAGCGTTCGGTGTGGAACCAGCAGCACTACACCTACCGCGAGGCCTCGGACAAGTGCACGAGCGCCAAGACCACCCCGCCGAAGGGCTGGCCGGCCCTGTGCCCGCCGTACAAGCCCTTGTGGATCCCGCCCTACGAGACGGCTTACGAGCCGTGGGAGGTCTCCACCGAGGCTCTGACGCCGATGCCCGACCTCCCCACCGGGATCAGGCCCGAGGACGCCGAGGGGCCGGGAGGACAAGCCGGCCTGACCCCCGAGGAGCAAGAGGAGTCTCGGGGGTTCCCCGGCAAGGAGGGCAGACCTGGAGGCCAGGCCGATGACGGATTCGGCCCGGACGACGCCGGCGGAGGCATCCCGGACGCGAATGGCGGCAATGGCGGAAACGGTGGGCGCACGACGCCCCATCGGCCCATCGAGGAGGCCGGGATGCCCGGCGGCAAGGGCCTCGTCGCGCTGCTCGTGCTGGCCGGCATCGGCGCCGCGGGCTACGCCATCTGGAGGTACGCGAAGTGAGCGGCTGGATGAACGCCAAGGCGTCGATCCCGGTGGAGGAGTGGCACGAGGCCGTGCTGCTGTTCTCCCAGCCGCAGGACCCCGACGCCATGCCGGACATGGCCTCGGGCTTCGGCTTCAGGATGGTCAAGGTCCGCCCCACCTCGACCCCCTCGGGCTTCGAGGGCTACTCGGCCTACAAGGCCTTCGTGAACGCCGAGATGCCCGGCAAGACGCCGATCGACCTGCGTGACGGCGTCGGGGCCTTCTCGGTCGCCGTCGAGCAGGAGCCCGAGGGCTTCATGGAGAGCAAGGCCCTCGACGCGCTGTGGCTCGCTCAGGGGGCCGGGGACGAGACGGGCCCAGTGAAGATCGAGGGTGAGGCCGAGGTGAAGATCCCCTGGACCGAGATCGCCATCGGTGGAGCCGTGGCCCTGGTCGCCGTGGGGGCGCTCGTTCACTGGAGCCGAAGCCGATGAGTAGCGCGGCCACGGCGGTGCAGGGCGACGCGACCTACGCGGCCCACCCTCCCTGCAAGGTCTGCGGGGAGCCCGCCGTGGACGTGCGGCTGTACCTCCGATTCGCCAGATGGACGATCCCGCTCTGCCCGGCGTGCGGCATCCCCGCGAAGCTGATCGGCCGCAACCTTCGGATCTTGCGCTTGGTCCGTCAGCAGCAGCAGAACCCGCCTCGCGAGATCCGCATCGCGGACGCGCGGGTCGTCAAGGAGTGAGAGGAACGAGATGACCAACAAGCCTCCGCGCCAGAACGTCTACGGCTACGGGCAGATCGGCCCGGACTCTCGCTACTTCGAGCTGGCCAACCAGGCGAAGACGCTGTCGGGGTCCGAGAAGATCCCGAGCCAGGAAGAGGTCGGCGTCGACACCGAGGACTGGGCCAGCGTCCACGCCGCCTTCTACGCCGATCCAGCGACCGCCGTGGGCAGCGGGGCCACGATGCAGGTCCGGCCCTGGCGCTACTACAAGACGCTGCGCGAGGGTGCGGGGACGAACCTCGGGCCGGGCGGCTGGGTCGCCGACGCGGTCTACAACGTGGCCATCGACCCCCAGGCCGCCGGAGCCGGAAACGCTCCCCACCGGGTCTTCGAGACCCGCGGGGCGTCCAAGATGTTCTGGCAGATCACCTCCCAGAGCGAGGTGGGCAACGTCGACTGGCTGCGGCTTCAGGTCTGGGGCTACGGCAAGGACGACGCGACGCTCGTCGTCGGCACGGCCTCGGCCGGTGGTGGAGGAGGGGCGGTCCCCGACCCGCTCAACGTCATCATCGTCTCGCCGCTGCCCCTCCCCGTGGACCCGCCCTACTCGGGCCCAGAGGACGACCCGGTGCCCGGGGAGGCGGCCTTCGTCGGCGCCTACGCTACGGACTCCCAGCGCGCCCCAGTGGACGCCAACGGTGATCTGATCGGCCTGACGACCAACCGCTTCGGCGAGCTGGTGCTGGCCGGTTTCAACTGGGTCGCCCAGGCCCTCCGCGTCGAGGAGATCGCGCCGATCTACACCTACCAGGACGTGATCGGTGAGATCGCGGAGGTTCCCCTCACCGCGCCCCCTGGCACCATCGTGAACTACATCGACCTGTTCGGCTTCGAGAGCCACTCCTTGCAGGTGATCGTCGAGCACCTGGGCGAGGAGACGCCCGACCTGATCGCCATGGACATCTACGCAACCAACGTGCCGACGGTGACGCCGGGGGCGCTGGCCGCCACGGACTGGACCCCGGTGAACACCGAGATCTTCGCCACCTCCGGGCAGGCTCCCTTGAGCAACGTCCTGGGGGCCTTCAGCAAGATGTTCTACCTCGACCAGCATCTGAGCAACCGCTGGCTCCGGCTGCGGGCGTACCGGGTGTCGGGTAGCAACGACAACGTCAACCTCTGGATCAACCGCAAGAGCTGGTACTAGGAGGTCATCGTGAGCTTCAACCACATCGACCCGAAGGCTGGAGGCGCGGCGAGCATCTCCGAGACCTCACGGTTCCAGGTCCACGAGGGGATCGTCTGGCACCTGCTCGAGGAGCCCGACCTCGCCGCGGGTGGGAGCATAGACTTCACCCTCGATTTGACCAACGCCCTCGTCGATGCCCACACCGTGATCGAGGTCAGCGGCCCGCTGGCCTTCCAGATCGAGCTGCTCGAGAGGTACGACACGCCGCGCCTTGTAGAACTCACCCCAGAGAACCGCCAGCGCCGTGTCGATCTGAGCGCCGACTCACAGTTCGCACCTCAGATGCTGGTGGGGAGCGTACCCGCTGGAGTTGGCACCCAGATCGATCTCGCGCGGACGGCCACCGGGGGCAAGCTCGTGCTCGCGACTGGCGCCTCCGGGGAGCAGTACCCCGAGTGGATCCTCTTCGCGAGTGAGCGGTACGCCCTGCGCGTCACCAACCTGGACGCGGATGACGCCCAGACGCCCATCGTCGTGGTGACCTGGTACGAGGTGCTTCCGTAATGGCCGGACCCGTCGACTTCCTGTTCGAGCTGATGCGCCGCGGAACGTTGCGGCTCTGGTGGGATGCGCGCTCGGGATCATGGCACGACTGGAGCGAGAACGGCTTGACGGGGCAGCCCGGGGGATCGCTCCCCTACGATCTGCGGACGGACTACCTCGACTTCCGCCCCAACACCTTCGTCCAGCTCCAGCCCAACGCCGAGGCGTCGTTGCGGCTCAACGGTGGCGTGTTGATGGCCCTCGGCGACTTCAAGCGGTGGGGGCGCACCCCCGACGCCTTCGCCAGCGCGGACGCCGCGATCTCCAAGTACACCAACGGCGCCCAGCGGCGCTACGAGCTGGGCGTCAACGACACCGGCATCTACTTCAACGGGTTGGCCTCGGCCACGCTCGCCAACGACTTCCGCGGCTGCAAGAGCATCGCCGCGAAGTTCAACAGCAACAACCCAACCGCCATCTACAAGGACGGGATCAATCTGGGCGCGTTGGCACCCACCGGCATCCTGAACCCGGGCACGCCGATCCCGTTCGTCTTCGGCAACGTGGACGGCGGCTTCCGGCAGAGCCAGAACCCGCTCAAGGCCGCGGTGGTGGTGTCCGAGCTGCTGCCTGATGTCGAGGTCGCGCAGCTCCACGCCGCACTCAGCGCGGCGACGTGGCCCAGGAAGCAGTACTGCATCTGCACAGGCAGGGGAGCGCACCTCGACTGGCAGGTCAACGAGGATCCCAGCATCTTCCCCGCGCTCGGGTTCGGCGTCATGGTGCCGTTCTACATCGCGCAAGGGCGCTGCTCCATCGAAGAGGACAACTACAACGGGAAGATCGTCAAGGTGTACCGGAGCGAGGACACCGTCCCACTCCAGCTCCTCTACGGCCCGATCACGACCGAGGATCTGACCGCCGCCGCCTACGGCGAGTGGGAGTTCACCTGGCGCATCGACTTCGGCGCGGCGGGCGGCAACGCCCACTACTTCCTCAGTGACCTCAACTTCCCGGTCCAGAACGACTATCTCCTTGCGGAGGACGCTGTGGGCAATTGGGGCTTGCAGGTGACCGTCGGTGGAGCGCCCACCGTGATCTTGAACGGCAACAACCCCAACCCGAACGTCTACCACAAGTGGCGCGTGACTCGTGATGCGGCCGGCAACTGGGAGGTGTTCTTGAACGGCGTCTCCCAGGGCACCGTGCTCGACAACACTCACACGCAGGCGCCAGTGGCCTACATGGAGCTGGCCGAGAACAACAGTCTGGTCCGCAGCGACCTCACCGCATCTGACAGCTGGAAGAGGGTGACGCCATGAGCGACGAGACGGTCAAGGTGATCAGCGAGCTGAACCGCGCCCTGGGCGAGATCAAGGGCGGCGTGGACGCCATCCGCGACACCCAGGAGGATCACGGGAACAAGATCGAGAAGCTGGGCGACAAGGTCGGCGAGCTGCGGACCGACGTGGACGTCTTGAAGAAGACGGCCGAGAAGAACGGCAGGAGCATCGCCCCGCCCCCGACGAACGGATCCAAGAGGTGGCAGCTGTTCCTCCAGTTCGGGCCGATGCTGCTCGTGCTGCTGCTCGGCGGCGCGGTCTACATCACCTCCGGCGGAGACGCCGAGAAGGCGGCCGAGGTGATGAAGAAGGCTGAGACGACGCTCGAGGCCACCGCCGAGGTGCCCAAGATGCTCGAGCGGCTCGAGAAGAAGCTCGAGGCGGTCGAGGGAGAGAAGAAGGACGAGCCCAAGGACGGAGGGGTTTGAGGAGTAGATGATCGGCGAAGTGGACAAAGCGGCGTTCGACTTCCCGTGGACCATGATTCACGCGGGGGTTGGCGTGGCGGCTGGGGCCGTGGGGCTCAACCCATGGATCTACGGCGTCGCAGCGGTCCTGTACGAGGTCATCGAGAACGGCAAAGACGAACGCTTCCGTCGCGGCGTCTTCGGCACCAGCGCCCCTGAGAGTGAGCTGAACGCCGTTGCCGACATCGGCGTGGGACTCCTGGGCTACGTGTTCGGGAGCTGGTTGAGGAGTAGAGGAGGAGCCTGATGCCACGAGTCGAAGGACGCAGCAAGAAGTCGTGCTACAAGGCGCTGAATCAGGAGATCCGGCAGCTCGACGACGACCTCCGCGCGATGCGCCGAGGTCCCTACTGCTCTCGGTACTGCCAGAAGAGGGTTCGCATGGCTCTCCGCCGCAACGAGGAGACGATGCGGGAGCTGCAAGAGCGCGGCTGCACCGCGGCCATGATGCGGCGCTTCAAGCACACCTACCGACTCTACCTGGACGCCGACGAGGAGATCTGGCTCGCTCGCCAGCAGGCCGGCGTCGAACGCGGCGAGGACGAGCGCGGATCGCGCCGCGTCGGACCCTCGGGGCCGCGCACCGCCTGGCCGGAGCCGGGAAGCTGGAGGCAGAGGTAAGCCGATGGACGACAAATCATGCAGTATAGATATACTGGCTACGAAGTACCCGGTGAACGAGCTGGGGTATGGAAGGATCGCGAGTCGGTCCTTCAAATGCACCTCTCGTGGTCTGCGTGAGGCCCTCGAAACTTACGCGCAGATGCTCAAGTCCAAGACACGGTGGGTGTCGAGCCCTGAGTTGGAGATCAATTGCGGCAGTGACTTCCGCAACAGGGTAGTCCTGCGTCCAGAGGATGTGAGGCCGCTCTGTAGGCTTCCTCGGGTGAGGTAAGCGGTGGACGTGAACCTCAAGTTCCTCGGCGGGACGGCGCTCGCCGCGATCGTGATCCTGCTGGCCATCAAGGCCTCGCGGGCTCGCGTGCAGGCTCCCCGCCGGGTCTCCTGTCTGGGGGACAGCCTGACCGCTCACGGCGGCTACTGCGCCGAGCTTCAGCGCCTCCTCCCCGTCGGGAGCACGGTCCGGTGCTTCGGCTACGAGGGCAAGGGGAGCGGATACATCGCCGATCGCCTGGACGACGCGCTCGCCTGGGCGCCGACCGATCTGGTCGTGCTCGCCGGCGTCAACGACCTCGCCAGCGGGCGGGGGGTCCAGCGCGTCACCGACAACCTGGAGGAGATCTTCACGAAGGCTCGCGCCAGAGGGGTCCGCGTCCACGGCGTCGGGCTCACGCCCTGGGGGCGACACGTCCGCGGGAGGGACTACTACCAGCAGACCCAGGAGGTCAACGACTGGCTCGCCTTCCACGCCCCCGTCGACAGCTTCACCGACACGTCCTGGCTCGGGGGAGCCGGAGACCTGGCCCCCGAGTACGACTCCGGTGACGGCCTCCACATGAACTCCGAGGGCCAGCGGATGCTGGGTTACCTCATCCACCGGAAGGCCTTCGCATGACCCGTCCCGTCTCCTGGGAGAAGTTCGAGCAGGAGAACCTCGGCGCGAGCGTGCTCGCCGAGAACGAGATCGCCCCGGCTGGCGTCTGGCGGCAGTCCTTCGTGATGCTCCCGCTCGCCCTGGTCGGTCACCTGCCGCCTCGCCCCGCGGCTGACGCCGTGGCGGCCCTCCTGCGCGAGGCCGGCGTGCTCATGTGGGCCTCCTCGACCACGATCCCCCGAACCTCCTTCGACTGCAACTGGGAGGCGGCGAGGCCTTCGGGCAAGTGCATCGTCATGAAGGCCTGGATGAAGCCCGTGGCGCCTGTCTCGCGCATGGGCACCTGGGCCTCGACGGGAGGCCGGGCGATGGTCCTGTGGGGCGGAGCCGCCTCCGTCGCCGGCGAGGACTCGGGCGACGAGCTGGATCGGCTCTACGCCGAGGAGTTCACGCGCACCAGGCCCATATGGCTGCCACCCAGCACGTTCCTCCCCGCCGATTCGTGGAACCTCGTGCTGCTCGGGTTCTCGGGCTCCGCTCCCACGCGAGAGACGCTCGAGTCCCGGCTCGCCAAGGCGGGGTTCAGCCTCTACCCCGGGGGCGCGGGCTTCCGCCAGGTCGGCGTGCGCACGATCGCGTGCGTCGTCAAGACCGGCGACGCGCCCGCCAGCATCGCCCAGATCGGCGACGCGGCCTGGGCCTCCACCGTGACGGCCAAGCGCGCGCCCGACGTCGAGAACGAGCTGGGGACCTTCACCGAGCGCATGGCGCGGGCGGGCGAGGGCGTGACCGGCGCCATCGGGGACGCCGTGGCCACCATGGCCGAGACGGCGCAGACCCTCGCCGAGTTCTTCGCGAAGCTCACCAAGTGGGGGGACTACGCCATCAAGGGCGTGCTGTACGTGGGCCTGCCGCTGGCGGCGGCCTACCTCGGATACAGGATCTACACGGGCCTCCGGCCCGAGGAGGCGGACGCATGGGCTGGAAGGTGATCGACGGCTACAAGGCTGGGATGTTGACCCAGGCCGATCCGTTCTACCCGGTGGAGCTGGCCGACGAGCTTCGCGACGGCAAGATGGTGTTCGTCAACCCGGAGCAGTCGGTCGAGATCGAGACCGACGTGCTGCCCTGGATCGACGAGCTGCGGGCCAAGATGTCCGAGGGCTACGAGCTGTCGGCGGCATCGTCAGCATCGGGCAAGGTCCTCATCACCCTGACGCGGGACACGGGGGACGAGGTCTTCTTCGACTACTGGCTCTGGGAGCCCTCGTCGTTGATGCTGTGGATCGGTGGCGGGCTCGCCTTGGGGGCGGCTGGGCTCTTGCTCTGGGCGACCCTCCAGGGGCCCAGGAGGTAGGGATGAAGTGGGCCTGGATCGCCGGCGGGGCGTGTGTTGCCGCCGTGGCCTGGCTCGCGTGGACGCCGAAGATGCGTGGCGGACGGAACAGCTTGACCAAGTGGGCACCGGGGAAGTCGTTCTCCGAGGGGAAGCTCGACCGGATGCCCGAGACGCCGCGCTGCATCATCCTGCACCACACCGGGAGCGGGGTGCTGGATCGAGCCGACGAGTGGGGAGTCCACCCCGACGTGGCGGCCCTCCACATCTACGGCTCCGTCATCGACTTCTCCCCCCACTACGTCGTCGGGGAGACGGGCATCTACCAGGTGACCCCCGAGACGCACAAGGCGTGGCACGCCGGCCTGGGGGAGCACCGCCAGGAGCGGCTCTCCTACTACGCCTCCGGCGCGACGCCGCGGGACTACGAGTGGTGGGCGAATCGCTGGCCGGGCAAGGTCAACCCCCGCGACCTGTTGCCCGGAGGCGTCGGAGGCAACCGCTGCATCGGCATCGAGCTGGTCGCCGTGCCCGAGGGGCAGGAGTTCTCCAGGGCGACCTACGAGAACCTCAAGCGGCTCCTGCGCGACCTGAGCCGCCGGCTGAACATCCCCCTGGATCGGAACCACGTTCTAGGGCACTCGGACATCGACCCCAAGGGGCGCAGCTACCCGCTGCACTCGTGGGATCCTCCGCCTCACTTCCGGTGGGGCGAGGTGTGGGGAATTGCCTAGATGGCGTCGCCGAGCAAGGGGAGGAAGTAAAAAAGACGATCTATAAGACGATCGTCTATTGACGAAGGACACCTCTTCTGGTAGCCTGGAAGCCGCCAGGGGAGGGGTGTAGGTAAGGAAACCTGCCTGGCAGGGAGAGGCAACGATGGGGAAGGTCATCATGCTGGGACAGCAAGTCGAAGCGGAGTCGGGCGGCAGCAAGGCCGCCTACATCATCGGAGGCCTCGTGCTAGCCGTCGGAGGAGCCGTCGGCGGGTACTACCTCTACAAGGATCTCAAGTCCCGCGAGATGGCCGCGGAGGGAGGCTCCGAGGACGAGATCGGCTACCTCGCCTCCCGGGGCGACCACAACGCCAACTTCATGAAGTCCTACTGGGAGCGGCAGGGCGAGATCTACACCGACGTCATGTCGCGCCAGCCGGTCAAGGAGAGTTTCTGATGGGCGGCGGAAGAAACGCACTCATGCAGGCCCTACGGCGTGCCGGGACGAGCCCCCGGCGCTGGAAGAAGCTCGAGGCCAAGCTCGACAAGGCCCTCGGGAAGGGCAAGTGGGCCCTGACCCGCGACGGGGTCAAGGTCGGCAAGCGCATCGTCCTCTCGCCCCTGGACTACCTGCCCTTTCTGGCAGGGCAGATCTCCGTCAGCCTCGTTGAAGTGGGGCCGGCTGAGGTCGGTGATGGAGCCTCGGCGGGGGGTGCATCCGTGGCGGCTTCCGCCCCCGAAGCCCCGCCGAAAGTCCAGGTCAAGATCGGCACCACGAAAACCACCGTGGAGGCCGGGCCGGATGGCAAGCTCGGCACCGCGGACGACGAGGTGAGCGTGGAGTCCTACGACTACGCGGAGACCGAGGACGGCCGCTTCGAGTGCCTCCACTGCGGGCGCGTGCTCAAGACGGAGCGCGGGATGGTGGCCCACATCGACCGGGAGCACTCGGGAGGGTGAGAAGGTAAATGGCGTCGCTGAAGCTACAAGAGAGGAAGACCTGGGGCCAAGCCTACGGCCAGGCCCTCCTCTACGGAGCCTTGGTGGCAGCCGGAGCATTTGGCCTCTACTTCCTGCGGGACGTGTACGAGGCGGGAAAAAAGTGGCTCCTGCACGGATAGGGGTCAGGAGAAAGGAAACGGAAACATGGACACTCAGCGACTCTTGGCATTCGGAATCGGCACGGTCGGCAGCTTCCTGAGCGGCAGCCTCGGCTACACCGTCTTCGGCTCGCAGAAGGATCAGGGCTCCTCGAACTTCAAGTCGGGCGCCCTGGCCACCCTGGCGAGCACCGGCGTGGCCCTCGGGACCGCCATCGCGGTCTACTTCGTGGCCAAGCCCGGCAACGGCGCCGCCGCGGGTCTCGGCCTGCTCGACGTCCAGCGCAGCATGGGCCTCCTGGACGTGCAGCGCAGCATGGGCGCCGTGGACTACGGCCAGCCGATGGGCCTGATGGACGTCACCCGCGCGGCCGTCAACCGTCCCTTCGGCGCCTGCTACGGCTGCTACTAGAGCAGTCCGATGGAGGTCGAGAAGGTCGTCGCTGACGTCGTCCGGTACGGAGTGCCGGTGACGACGAGCGTGGGAGCCGCGGCCCTGTGGGGCTCGCGGGGCAAGCCCTGGTACGCCGTCATGGGAGCCGCCGGCGTCGGCTGGATCACCGGCTACCTGGCCCAGGGGATCGTCCGCAGGGCCATCGACGCGGCTCGTGGCATCGAGCCGATGCCCGAGACGCCGGCGTTGCCGGCCGCCCCAGAGGGATCCCTTCCCGCCCCCGAGGGCGAGACGCCCGAGGTGGGAGGGGTCGCGGCCGACGGCCAGACCAGCGGACTGACGACGCCGATCGACACCATGGAGGCCCAGTCGGGTCAGGTGATCGACTTGCCCACGAAGCCCAGAGGAGGCTCGCCCTCGATGGACGCCTCGGCCTTCGGGAGCGAGTAGAGGAGGAGACGATGAGGTTCTACGGAATGGGGCAGCTGGACCCGGAGAAGGTCTACCCGCCCGTCCCCATGGGGTACAACCGATGCGCGCAGCCCTCGGGCCTGACGGCGACGTCGGAGCCCCAGGCGACGGACGATCCCTACTGGATGCAGGCGATCTACCAGGACGAAGACGGCAACGTCTACTACCGCTACCAGCACCTGGACGGCGAGGAGTTCTGGGCCTGCCCCGCGGGGACGCAGGGCGCGGGGGGCAGCAAGTCCAAGCGCAAGCGCAACGACATCAAGACCATCCAGGCGAGCCTCAAGGCGCAGGGACCGGACTACGACCCCGGCAACATCGACGGGATCCCCGGCCCCAAGACCTGCGGTGCGGCCTACCGCTACCAGCTCGAGGTGCTCGGGCTCGACCAGCCCTCGCTGGGCGTCGTCTTCTTCGAGGGTCTGGGGCTCCCCCCGGACTTCGCGCAGAAGTACCACGACATCTGCGAGCCCTGGTACGCCCCCGAGGGCGTCATCCCGCCCGACCCCGAGCCGCCCGATCCCACTCCGCCACCCGGGCCGCCACCCGGACCCGTGGGCCCGATCACGCCTCCCGCTCCCCCTCCGGCCCCGGTAGCCGAGGGCTTCGACTGGACCAGCGCGATGATCATGGCCCTCGGAGCGGCGAGCGGAGCCCTGCTGGGCGTCGCCACCGGCGACAAGGTGGCCCCCACGGCCTCGCGGATCGCCACCGGCGCGGCAGGCTCCCTGGTGGGCCTCCTGGGCGGCTTCGCGGTCAACAAGTACGCTCGCGGGTCGGAGATGGCCGGCATGGGGCAGATGACCTCGATGCCCCCTCGCTACCGCTTGCGCTGGGGCTAGGACGATGGCGAGACCAGTCAGGATCTACAAGTGGGAGGCGAAGCCCCGAGGCAAGCGGTGCTACGTCGTGCAAGCCTACACCCACCGTACAGAGGTGACGGAGCGCGATCTCGACAGGGGCATCGGCGTTCGAGAAATCGTGGAGTACAAGCTCTACGCGAAGAACATCGAGGCCGCCAGGCGTCGAGGCCGGAAGGCCGCCGAGGCTTGGGGGATGAAGCGCGGCGAGAAGGGCGTGGCCCTCAAGGTAGTCGCTTGGCGCTGCCAGGATCGTGTGGACACCTGGGACTCCTGGGACCCAGTGGGCGAGAGGAAGTAGGCCATGGCGACTGCGGCAGCGAAGACGAGCTACGCCAAGACCCTGACCATCGTCGGGCTCGCCGGGAGCGCGCTGGGCAGCGTCATCGGCGTGGGCGTGTCCAAGTCCCTCACCGGCGTCCTGACCGGCCTCGGCATCGGCGGGGCGGGCTCCCTGCTCCTCTACGGCGTCTGGCTCCGCATGGGCGGCCCGGACCTCTGGCGCAATCCGTGTGTGCCCGAGCAGGACGCCACCTTCGCCGGCTTGCCCCTCTGGGCCCGCGAGTCCGTGATCGTGGGCGCGGATCGGCCCTTCGTGGTCCATTGAGTTGACGGACACGTCATGATGTCTTACCTATACCGCATAGGAGGTGTCATGATGAGGATGTTGATAATCTCAATAGCTCTGATGGTCGTGGCTTGCGAGGACGGCGAGTGCCGAGACGATTGCGACGAGGTCTACGAGGAGTGCCAGGAGGATGCCCGCAACGGGGAGGAGAGCTGCTACGAGGGGTACGCTGGGGCCGAGGCCTCGGCCGTGTGCAGCACCATGGGGAACTGGTGCCTGACGATGGCCAACTACTGCGACGCGGCGTGTGAGGACGGATGAGGACCTTCACACCGATCGAGCCCCATGGCGTGCACCGGAGGCCCCCAGCGGATCCGAAGACCTCTGCGCTGCCGAAGATGACCGTCGGGGCCACGGCGACGGGGGCCATGCCGCCCTTCATGTGGCTGTGGATCGGGGCTGGAGTCCTGGGAGCCGGGTACCTCGGCTACTACTGGTGGAAGGCCAGGGGATGAGGTACCGACCCCTCATCGAAGGGCTCGTGCTCGCGTCAGGCGGCGCTGGAGCCGGCTACTACGCGACCCGGAACTGGAAGGCCGCCCTGGCGGCTGCCGGCGTCGGATTCGGCGCTGCGGCCCTCCGTGGCGTCCTGACGGGCAAGTTCCGCGGCCAGCCCCCCGTCCGCCTGAGTAGACCGCAGCTCAACGCCATGTACGGGGGCCACCTGACGACCGTCGAGAACAACGCCCGGCTGATCGCCGCCGACCCGGAGCGTTGGACTCCGTGGAAGTCGCGGGAGCGGTGGAAGTCGCGGGGGCGGTGGAAGCCTTCCCCCGGTGGGGCAGCGTTCGGCACGACCTTCCGGCGTGAGGGCCCGTGCCCCTACCCCGGTTGGTTGGGTGCGCTCGTGCTGCACGGCACGATGACCCAGAACGCCATGACCCACTATATGCTCGCCAAGGCGCACTACTCGTTCGACTGTGGATTCTCTGACGCGGCGAGCACCAACCCCGATAAGGTCATCCGCGAGGACTATCAGGTCCAAGACGTCTGGATCAAGCGGTACGCCGAGTTCCCCTCCCCGATGATCCCGTTCGCTACAGCTGTGGGACACGGCAGCGTACCCCCCGGATGGCTCGCGTTCTACGACTGGGGGTACATCCTCGGCCACAAGCAGCGAGGCATCCAGGACAAGTGGCAGAGCTTGAACGGCAAGAGCATCGCCAGTTTCTTCTACGAGGCTGGTAAGTCTCTGATCGAGTGGGACATGGAGCGCAGCAACACCGGAGACGTCGTGGCTCCCTGGCGCTTCAACCGCTTCCACTTCGGCTCCTCGCTCTTCGACGCCGTGATGGAGGGGTTCGACTTCGGCCCGAACTGCGAACTCACCGAGGATCAGGTCCGAGAGTACCAGGACGCGGACATCTGGGAGCTGTCGGCGGAGCAGGTCAGCCAACTCCGCGACTGCCAATCCTCCAGGGCCGTCCCGAGGCACAAGGGGGAGTTCGTCTTCCACAACGAGCAGCACGCGAAGGCGGTCGCCGAGTACTATGCCAACTGCCAGTGGCTCGTCTGGGCCGCCGAGATGTGGCGCATCCACAGCGGGCTCTACGACCCACCCGGGTGGTGGATCAGGCACTGCCTGGCCTGGGGCATCGGCTGTGCCTCTCGCACGCGCGTCAACGAGATGCGGACGATGAACCAGCAGCGGTACGGCGTCCTCGAGCACCCGGACACGGGTGAGCGGATGCCGTTGACCACGACGGGCGTGGTCGTGAGCGACGCCGGCCCGATGCCGACCGAGTGGCTGCTCCGGGAGATCGTCGAGCGGGTTCCCAAGCCGGGAGCCATCCCCTCCGGGACGGAGCTGCTGGCCGCCTCCGACGGGTCGATGCGCCTCGGCGCGTGGAGCGGGGCCGCCGGCCCGATGCGCCCGATGATCACCTGGCCGAAGGAGTGGCAGAACACCATCTTCGCCCGGCGGCAAAACAGCGCATCCAAGAAGTCGAGTGGTAAGGCGCTGATGATCTTCACGCAGGCGTCGATGGCCATCGGCAGCTCGGTCGCCGGGTTCGTCACGGCCGCCTGCCCTCCACTCGGCGTGGGGCTCCAGATGGCCATCAGCATCGGCATGACCTTCCTGATGGACATCATGGAGCAGACCCTGAAGACGGGGTTCTACGAGATCGAGCTGACCGGGGGCAACTTCGGCGCCCTCTTGCGGCAGATCGCGCTCCGGTCCACGAAGGCTGGCCTCGAGGCTCTGACCAACGCGGACATCGAGCAGCTCGACAACGTGTACGAGAATTTGGACGAGACGTGGGGTTACGCCGACGACCTGATCAGCAGCCTGGGTGAGTTCGAGGGAGTGGAGGGGTGGATCAACGACAGGTTGAACGCCGCGGGGGTGAGCCGTCACGGACCCATAGTCTAACTTTGCGTGGACTCGGAGAAGCCGACGTGGTAGGCTGAAGCGCGGCAGAGTGCAAGATGATCCTCCAAGGCTTGGGGCCTTTGGAGACTACGAAAAGGAGAAAGGGACAATGGCAAAGGAATACCGCCAGAAGCGCACGAAGGCCGGGATGCGTTGCTACGAGATCTCGACCAAGATGAAGCCGGCGCCGATGGCGAAGTGCAAGGGCAAGAAGGCGGCCCCGAAGAAGAGCCGCGCTCGCAAGAGCGGAACCGGCCCGAAGAAGAACGCCCGCTGCATCAGCGATCACTTCAAGATGCGCATGGGCGACCGGGGCTGGCGGTGCGCGTGCGTCGCGCAGTCGAACGGCTGGGTCGGGCCGAGGCTCATCCCGATGAGGGACTGCCGGGCGACGGGATCCCCACGGAGCTACAAGGAGATGCGGCGCCGGTTCGGGCCGGTCCGCGTGACGCGCTAACGCGCGGGAACCAAGAGGGCGAGGGAGCCCTCGGAGAAGAAAGAAAGGAAACGAATCATGGCGACGAAGCGACGGTGTCTGAAGCGGGCGGCTGGCAAGAAGCGGTGCCTCAAGTGGGCCAAGCCCAAGTCCAAGAAGAAGAAGGGCAAGTGCCTCAAGTGGTCCAAGGCGGCCAAGAGCGGTCCCCGCAAGGGCAAGAAGCGGTGCCTGCTGCGCGGCAAGTAGGCCGCCCCCACCTGCGATGACGATCGGGATCGGCGAGACCACCTTCACCTTCCTCGGGCCGGTGACCCGGACGCGGAAGGGGTACGTGTTGCAGCACCAGGGGAGGGAGCGTCAGCTCAACCCCCAGGACGCCAACGCGCTCGCCAACGGATCCGTGATGGGACTGGACGATCTACGGAAACACACCAAGCCGCTCCCGCGCAAGTGCAAGCGCACCGTGCGGACGGTCGAGGCGGAAGAGGCCCGGAGGATCATCAAGTCGTCCAAGAAGCCCGTCATGGTGGCCTTCGTCGCGAACTGGTGCGGAGCCTGCCAGGAGACCAAGCCGGAGATCCGGCAGGCAGCGCGCCACGTCTGCGACAAAGCCGAGGTGCTGATGGTGGACGTGGACAAGAACGAGGCCCTGTCCAGCAAGCACAAGGTGGAGGCTTTGCCGACCGCGATCGTGTTCAAGAACGGCCGGGCGGTGAAGCGCATCGAGGGGGGATCCGAGGCTCACGACTACGCTGAAGCCGTGCAGCCTCCCCCCAAAAAGGCTTGACCGTCCGACCCCGAATCTGATACCTTCCCGGCAAGCCCTGTCGGGTTTCTCGGTATCTCCCTTCTCGACTGTAAGCACAGGCGTCCTCCCCTCTCGGGGAGGCGTCTCCCCTTGACATGGTGGGCCGCGGATGGCTACCTTGGTAGAGCCTGGAGGTTCCCCGTGAAGCACCACAACTTTTTCCTCGCGTCCTACCCGCGTACCGGCAACACCTTCACCCGGCTCTTGCTGGAGCACCACTTCGGCATCTCGACGGTGTCGCCCTACCGCGCCTCGAGCCCGTTGAAGGGCCCCCTGGCCAGCAAGCTGAACCGAGACGCCCCCGAGAGCCGGCTGTGGGCCTACAAGACCCACGAGCGGCGCCACGTCAGCCACAACCCGGCTCTCGTGGTCGTCCGCCACCCCCTCGACACGCTCGTCTCTCGGGCTCACTACGCCCAGGTCTACGAGGGAGACCCAGGCCCCTTCGAGGAGGCCCTGGAGTGCGTCTGGAGGCGTGACAAGTGGGTGGGGTGGTACGTCAAGTGGCTCGAGGACTGGGGCGGCCACATCTCCGACTTCGTGCGGTACGAGGACCTCCTGAAGGACGGCGTCGAGACCCTCCGCGCCGCTCTAGGCCGGATCCTGCGGCACGAGCCCCCGGTGTTGACCAGCGAGCCCCTGCCGCCCTTCTCGGACTTCCACGCGGAGACGCCCAGGTTCTTCCGCAAGGGGCGCGCCGGTGCGTGGCGGGAAGAAGTACCGGAGGAGCACTGGAAGCGCCTGTGGGCGCCCTACGCCGCCGTGGCCAAGGCCTACGGCTACGAGGATCCGAAGTGAGGGTCTTCGTCGATGAGTTCTCGAGCTTGGACCCGGCCCTCATGGATCGGCAGTTCCGGGTGACCGACGACCCGGAGGAGGCTGACTTCTGGGTCTACTTCAGCACCTATCGCCACCCCACGCCCCCGAACCGCTCGATCATCGTCATGAACGAGCCGCCGCTAGCGCCGCACCGGATCAAGCTCTACGGGGACCACGGGGGCTTTCATAGCTTCTACGGCTTCATGCGCAGGCCGTGGGTGCTGGGAGATTTCTCCAACACGTCGAACCCGATGGTCTTCCCCTACCATTCCCGGTGGGCGGAGTCCGTGGTGCGATCCACGACGGCCCTGGGTGACCGCACGATCTACTACGCGGGGAGTCGGTACGGGTTCGAGCAGATGCCCGACTACCCGGGGTGCGTCAACCTCTACGGGCCGCGGGCCGGAATCGTCGAGCGGTTCCTCGAAGACTACCCCAGCATGGTGGTGCGGGGGTCCGGCTGGGACGTGGACACCAAGACCGGCGAGCCTGACGGCGCGTGGCGCCAGAGGAAGTGGGCCGAGATCGCCGAGTGCAACGCGGCCTTCGTCTTCGCGCTCGAGAACTGCCGCTGCCCCAACTACGTCAGCGAGAAGCTACACGACGCCTTCCTGACCGACCGGGTGGCTCTCTACCTGGGCTCACCCACCGTGAGCGAGCTGGTGCCCGCCGAGGCCTACGTGGACCTCTCGCCGTACTTCAACCCCAAGACCAAGTGGTTCCACACGAGGCAGCTCCGCGAGCGCCTGTTGACCATGAGCCAGGAGGAGTACGACGGCATCATCGCCGCGGCCCGGCGGTATCGGTTCGGGCTGACGGACGAGGCCTACCGCCTCGCGCGGGCCACGCTGACCCACCACGTCATCTTGCGCATCCAGGGGCTCCTATGAAGCGAGAAGCGATCCCGATCTTCTACTATCACCAGGACCCGAACTTCGGGGACGCGATCAACGCGCGGCTGGTCAGCAAGCTGTCGGGCCGCCCCACGCGCATCACGATCAACCCCCCGGGCTACTTGGTCAGCGGCTCGATCCTCGACCACCCCTGTGGTCCGATGGAGGTCTGGGGCTCGGGCGTGATCGGGCCGCACCTGAAGCTCATCTGCAAGCCAAAGAAGGTCCACGCGGTCCGCGGCCCGCTCTCACGCAAGTGGCTCCAGGACCAGGGCGTCGAGTGCCCGGCCGTCTACGGCGACCCGGCGATCCTGCTCCCTCTGGCCTACGGTGGGGAGCGCACCGACCAGTACTCCCTGGGCATCATCCCGCACTACGTGGACCACGACCACCCGGCCTTGCGGCACCTGCCGGCCGACGTCTGCTTCATCGACGTCACGTCGCCGCCCTCTCAGGTCATCGCGGACGTCTTGCGCTGCAAGGCCATCGCCTCGTCGGCGCTGCACGGCCTGATCGCGGCTGACTCCTACGGCATCCCGTCCCTGTGGGTCGAGTTCAGCGGCCGGGTGCTCGGACGAGGCTTCAAGTTCCACGACTACTACCAGGGTCTCGGGATGCGGTTCCCCCCGGACCCGGTCGACCTGCGCGAAGTGGATCAGCTGCCGGCTCGCCAGCTCGCGGCGATGTGCAAGCCCCACGACGTCTCCCGCAACGTAATGCCCCTGCTGCGCGCGTGTCCCTTCCTCGGAGGAGGTGAGCTGTGAAACTCTCCACGATCGTCGTCACCAAGAACCGGCCGGAGTGGCTCGAGTGGTGGGCCTGGAACCTGCGCAAGCAGACCCGGCCCACGGACCAGCTGATCGTCGTGGACTCGTCGGAAGCGGGTCGGGCCGTCAGGCCGGACGACGTGCGCCGGGAGACCGGCGTGTCCGACCTGGAGTTCATCCGGCTCGAGCCCTCGGCCCTGGTCGGGCGCTCTCGCCAGGTGGGCCTGGAGGCGATCGAGCACGACGTCCTGCTGTGGCACGACGACGACGACTGGCACCACCCGCGGCACCACGAGCTGCTCGGCGAGGCGATCGAGAGCGGGCACCGGATGGCCATGCTCTGCGTCAACCACCGGCTGATCCTCGACGAGATGCTGTGGTTCCGGGCGCGGGACTCGATGACCTACCCGCACATCCCCTTCTGCGCCTTCCACAAGGACACGGCCCAGGCCTTCCGCTTCCCCAACAAGCTGATCGGGGAGGACTCGGAGTGGGTGATGCCGCTCTCTCGCAGCCTCGAGGAGGCCGAGGTGATGCGGTGGTTCAAGTGGGAGGTGCCCGGCATCATCCTCATTCACTCCGCCAACACCTGGCACCGCACCTCGAAGTTCGAGAACGACATCGCCCTCGAGGCCGAGGAGCTGCCGCCCCTGGAGGAGCCGCCCTACGGGATCCACCGCGACGAGTGGGAGGAGACCTGGGGCCACCTGGCGAAGCTGCGCGAGCGGCTCGGGCTGGAGGGGTAGGTTAGCGCCGGCGGACGGCGTGGGGTGGGAACGAGGAGTTGTTGGCGACCTGGGTCGGGTGAGCCCCGCTCATCAGGGAGTCCATGCAGGCCCGGCAGATCGGGATCTCACGGTACGGCGAGCTGGCCATCAGGAAGGCGTGGGCGTTCCACCCCACCCGCACCAGCGACCCGTCCTCGGCCTGCACCTCGATCTCCCGGTGCTCCAGCGTCCCCAGGCTCGCCCCGCTGTTCTTCGACAGCGACGCGGTCGCCCTCTCCCCGCAGAGCTTGCAGAACTCGTTCAGGTCTCCCACCTCACTCCTCCCCCCGCATCATCCGCAGGATGTTGGCGGCGGCCTCCAGGTCCTCGGGGTCGGAGTTGGCCGAGATGACGATCCGCTTGCCCTTGGCCTTCAGGGCCTTGAGGCCCCCTCCCTCGGCGAAGGCCTCGACGGACCTGCGGACCACGTCGCTCATGGTGAGCCCGTGGGTCTGCGCGGTCTCTTGCAGCAGGTTCTTGAACTCCCTGCTCGACTGGAACGACAGGGACTCGGTCAGGACGGCTTCTCGGGGCATCAGACCCTCCTCACTCTCCGGCCCAGGTAGGCCTGCTTGAGCGGTGAGTCCGGCGAGATGACCAGGATGTCGGACATCACGGTGGGCTCGCCGCCGTCTCCGGGGCGCATGGCGTAGACGCCGCGGCTCCCCGGATCGACGATGAACCAGTAGGTCGCGTCCTCCAGCCGCTCGGCGTCACCGCGGATCTGGAACCACCCGTGGGTGTCGGTCACGCAGTGGCCCTCCCACAGCTCGACCCCGTCGAGGGACTCCTCCTCGGACCACTTCTGGAACAGCCGCCGGGCCAGCTGGGAGACGTGGTTCTCGACGACGTTGTTGGCGGGCCCGTCCTCGACGGCCGCAGGATCGCCCCTCAGCAGCTCCTGAGCGACCTCCAGGCGGTCCCGCATCGTCCAGGCCACCACCTGCTTCACCAGCGCCTCGACGCGTCCTCGCTCGGTCTGGACGACCTCGTCCGGGAGCGGCTCGAACCCGTCCGGGGCCTCGCCGTCTCCGTGCTTCGCACTCTTGATTTTCACCGATCTCACTCCTCCCCGCGGTACTCCGGCGGCACCGCTGCGTAGGCCTTCGCGTAGCAGGCCATGATGTGGTTGAAGATCTTGATGATGCCCTCGCGGTTGCGCCAGCCTATTAGCCCTCCACTGGGACCCCCGACGCGCAAGCAGTAGATTTCGGGCTGGCCTTCCCGCAGGGGGCAGATCCCACATCCCTCCGATGTCTGAGACACGAAGTGCCACCGACGGCAAGCCCCACAGTTGGCCATGTAGCCGAGTGGGATGCTGTCCCTTAGGCGCCCCGACCGCTTCATCTGGACGGCTGCCTCCATCCACTTGGCGGCGGACAAAGCGAGGGCCAAGGCGTCCTGCACGGACTCGGGGGCTCCCTGCGCCAAGGACAGCTCCTCTTCGACGCGGTCTTTCTTTACGACGTGGATCAACGGGACCCACTCTTCGGATACGTCTCTCATGGCTTCACCTCCAGGCCTACGGGGGAGTCTAGCCACGCTTGCAGATGTTGTCAAGGTGTTAGTGGGGGAGAGAGAAAGAAGGCCAGGACCCCCGGTTCCGACGTGCAGTCGTTGGCCTGGAGTGCACGAAGGGGATGTGGGGGGCTGGGGGCCTGGCCGCTTATAAAGGTAGTCGTTCACGTCGATTTTGTCCAGCTTCCTGGCCCGCAAATGTGGCCTGTTTCTGAGGCAAGGGCTTGGTTTACCATGGTAAACTAGCCTCTGAACAGGCGGTTGACAAAGCATCCTATTTGTCCTATATTGTGGGCGTTGGCCTGGAGATCGGCGCGATCACGCGCCGTTTCGCGAAGGAGGAATGAGCCATGAAGCTCGAGAAACAGGATTGGGCGGACCTACACGCTGAGGAGTGGTACGAGTTGGCCCTGAAGCAGGACGTCGCCTCGTTGGAGGAGTTTCTGAGGCACCTAGCAGAGGCCCCCATCCCCCCTCAGAAGGCGATGGTGGTGAGCCTCCGGGCGATACAGGCCGCCATTCCGCGGCCCCTCCCCGAACCCTCTCGAATCTGTTGGTGCTGTGGGGCAGATCGCGTGGAGACCTCCCTCGTGCCCATCAAGGTGGACTGGTACTCCTCCCACAAACACCGGCCCGTCTGCGTGGAGTGTTTGGCCGCCTTGTATGGGGTGGTGCTCAAAGAGGCTGCGAAGGCCATCTCCGATCTGCGCTGGGTCGAGAACCCCGAGAGGATGGGGAGGTAGATGACTGACCTGACGATCCTGCGCGAGTGGCACAGCCAGGGCGCGTCCTACCGGCCGCTCTACCTCAAGCCCCCGGAGCGGGACGTGGGGGAGCGGCTGGCCGTCTGGCGCCGAGACCTGGAGCACTACGAGGCGTTCCTGAACGGCGAGCTGGTCGGCGTCCTGGCCGACTTCGAGAGGGTGGCCAGGTTCCTGGCCGGCGAGGAGGTATCGTGAACGGCAAGGCGAGGAGTGGACTGGATGGGATGTTGATGATGGTAGGGGTCGGCCTCTTCTTCGCTCTGATATTGGCAGGGCTCGGACTGGCGGACTACCTCATGGGTCTTGCCCCCGCCCCCGCCGCAATCGAGGAGGCGTGCTGGGAGATGGTCTTCGAGCCCTTCCACGGGGGGGCCCAGGACTGGACGGGGAAGAACCCGGAGACGGCGCTGGAGGTCTACCGCGATTGCGTGAAGGATGCCACAGCCCGGATGGGGGCGCCGGAATGAGGAGGTAGCGTGATGACTGTCTGGGTCACGGCCGATCAGCACTTCGGCCACGAGAACATCATCAAGTACACTCAGCGTCCGTTCAAGAACGCCGCGGAGATGGACAAGGCGCTGATCCGCAACTTCAACGAGCGCGTGTCCGCCGAGGACACCACCTACTTCTTGGGCGACTTCACGATGGTCGGCCCTCAACGCTCCGACTACGTGGAGCGGATCCTCCGCAAGCTGCACGGCACCAAGATCCTGATCCTTGGCAACCACGACCGCATCCGGCCGTTGCGGCTCGTCGAACTCGGCTTCCAGTCGGTGCACACGTCCTTCGTGTTGTACCGACAAACTCCGGCACCGTGCTCACTACTGCTGGTCCACGATCCTGCGGTCGCGACCGTGTGGGGGCCTCGATCCCCCGTCTTCTGCGGCCACATACATAGGCTGTTCAAGAAGCAGCGCAACGTCGTCAACGTCGGCGTTGACGTGTGGGACTACCACCCGGTGCTGCTGGGGGAGGCGCTCATGTTAGCGATGGTGGAGGGCGACGAGGAGGTAGCGTGATGGGACAGGACCCCAAGGGAGAGATGGGTTTGCTGAAGACGGTGCTCCCCGAGCCCTACGCCGAGATCGCCGACACCGCCTTCCGCGTGGGTGAAGTCAGCGCGATGATCCGCGCCCGTGGGTTCGTGGACCGCGACGGCTACGGCATCGGATGGACGGCGGGCAAGGTGTTCAGGCTCAACGAGCTGCTCGCCGAGCACTGCGGGTGGTGGCCGGAATGAGCGACACCCTGGAGGCCTTCCGGGCGTACCTGGAGGTGGAGGGGCTCGAGCCCCGCTCCGTGCAGAACTACTTCAACGCGGTCAAGGCCGCGTTGGAGTACGACGAGGAGGAGCCCTGGCGGGTGCTGGCTCGCCGCAAGATCCGCCCGGCGACCAAGCGGCTCTACCGGGCCGCCCTGCTGCGCTGGGCCCGCTGGCGAGACGACGGGACGCTGGAGGAGGCGCTCTCCTCCCGGGCCGCGGTGAAGATGATGCGCGGGGGCAAGGGCAGCCTGCGCAGCAAGATCGTCACGCCGCTGACCGAGGAGCAAGCCGAGGCCTTCGACGAGGCGCTCGACGCCTACCGGGACGAGGAGCCGGTCTGGCTCTGGCCCTGCCTGCGGCTGATGACCCAGCTCGGGCTGCGCGCCGGGGCCGACCTGGCCCACGTCCAGCGCGAGGCCGTCGAGGAGGCGCAGGAGACCGGCGTGCTGCGCATCTGGACCAAGCGGGACCGGGAGCGCGACCTGGCCGTCGAGGGCATCGTGGACGAGGAGCTGGCGGCCTTGCTGGAGCTGGGGGACTGGGACGAGGTGGCGGACCTGATCTCCCCCCGGTCGGCCAAGGCGCGACGTGCCGCGGCGGCCTACGAGCAGGTGAGGCGCTGGGTCAAGCGGGTGGCCGACGAGGCCGGGCTGGACGCGGACGAGGTCTGGACCCACCGCTTCCGCCACACGATGGCCCGCCGCCTCTACGACGCCGAGGGCGACATCCTCGACGTCAAGGACTTCCTCGGCCACTCCAGCGTGGCCACCACCGAGCGGTACCTCCGGGGCAGCCGCACCCGACGCGTGGGCGACGCCCTACGCCGGTTGAAGAAGGAGCGGGAGGAATGAAGAAGATGATCCTCAAGGACCGGGTCGGGTTCGACTGCCAGGTCTGGGTCGAGGGGGAGACGCGGTGCGGGCTCGACTGCCCCCAGCGGTACGTCAAGACGGGCGACCCCCTCATGATGTGGTGTCGGAGCTACGACTCGCGGCTCGGCCTCATCATGCGACGGGAGGGGTACCACTACCAGCGGTGCGAGGGGTGCCGCGAGGCCGAGAAGGCCGGGAGGAACGGATGAGCGGAGCGGGATGGATGGGATTCTTGGGTGGCCTGGCGGGCAAGGCGATGGACGTGGCGCGCGACCAGCGGATCCACCAGCTTCAGGGAGAGGTCGCCGCGTTGCAGCGCGAGCTGCGCGAGGCCATCAAGCACCGCGAGGAGGGCTTGAGGGCGATCACGACCCTCAACCAGAAGATCGACGCCCTCACGCTCGAGAAGCGCGACCTCGAAGAGGAGAACGTGGCGCTGAAGGAGGCGCGCGACGAGCTGATCCGCGAGGTCAACAAGCTCGAGCGCGAGGCGATCCGCGAGGACGTGCCCGACAACCCCTACGACGACGAGGACGGGAACGGATGAACCAGAACGTCGAGGTGATGACGAGCAGCTCGGACATGGACTGGGTCACGCCGCAGGAGACTGATCTTCGTGCCGCGGAAGGAGAGCGACAGATGAGCAGCGGAGGAGAACGACAAGTGATCGATCCCATCGAAGATCTCGAGGCGTTCGACGCCGAGGTGCGCGCGCTGGCGGTGCAGGCTCTACGATCATTCGCCGAGGTAGAGCTGATTGTCTGGGACGCGTGCGCGCGGCTCCAGGAGATCGAGGACGCCAAGCTACTCGTCGCCTCTATCGACGGCGCCACGCGGCGGCTCACGGCGCGCTGGTGGGACGCCCGCCACGACTACGAGACCGCGCGGATGATCGACCTGGAGGTGGCTCGCCTCATGGGACAGGGCTACGGCACGGTCCGTCGGCTCTGCGACATCGACGCGGAATCGCACCGCAGATACCGGCGCCTGTACCGCGCCTGGAACGCGGGGTGGCGCAGCCTCCTGGTGTGCCTCCCGCACACCTACAGCAAGACCATGTGCAACATCTTGGAGGAACGATGAAACGCTTCACTGTAGCCTACATCTTCACCGAACGTCGTCAAGCTCAGTAGGAGGGCATCGCCGAGGAGATGAGCCGCCACGGCACCGTCATCCTCCCCGGCTACGGCAACGTCTGGCTCCACGGAGGGAAGTGATGGAGTGTGAGACCTGCAAGAGGCTCGAGCGTCTGGTCAACCGGCGCGAGAAGGCGCTGGAGAAGATCCTCGAGCTGGCGACCAGGAAGATCCGCTACCACGATCTCGAGACCTTCGAGGTGCTGGTGGGCGCCCGGTTCGCGTCCATCCGCCGCGTCATCAAGGAGCTGTGGACCTCGGAGGAGGAGGAGGCCCTTGATAAGTGAAGGTTATCAACGCCCACTGAGGGCGGAGAAAGGGGAGGACGACCGATGACCGACAACAGGCACTTCGAGGGTCCCTTCACCACGGAGCAGCTGCCCGAGCACGAGCACTACGCCGAAGCCATCGCCGTGCTCTGCGAGGGTCGCATCGTCACGCACAAGGTGACGCGCCGCTGGATCGGCCCACGCCCCTTGGACCCCGAGAAGCAGAGGGAGCGGCTGGAGTCCAAGATCAGGGGGATGGGCGACCGCTACTTCGTCCCGTGCCCTGGCTGGGGCTACGAGAAGTTCCCGGCCGACGAGACGCAGATCGTTGGCCGCATCTTCTTCTCGACTGAGAAGGTGGACTGCTTCGATCTCGCGCTCGACTGGTTCCGCAGCATTGGCGAGCACCCGATCAACGCGGAGGACGGCCGAATTCCTGAGTACGGGGTCTTGTCTCCGCGGGATCGCCGCATCCTCGGCCCCGGGGAGTTCGAGTTGCAGCACCCCTACCAGGAGACGTGGGATGCGCGGCGGAAGAAAGAGGACGACCGATGATGGGAAAAAAGGAAACAGCGCTGACCGTCCAACAGGCGATGAACGATCCAGGAGACGAGCGCCCGCAGCGAAAAGGCTGGGCACCTGGCGGCTACCTCTGTAGATGCCTCAAATGCGGGCGCGGATTCACTGGGGCCAAGCGGGCTACGTGGTGCGCTGACTGCGCCTACAGCGATCCCAACAACACACCAGAGGCGGCCAAGCGTGGGAGCACGCCAGGCTGACCGTGGAGAAGGAGGGGGAAAACTGATGAGACGATTCAAGGCGAAGGTCGATGGGATCGACTACGACTTCGAGATACCGAACCACGATCACTGTACGGGTTGCCCGCAGCTGCGGAAGACCGACGAAGCGCGCCGCGATGGGGCGAAGCGGTGGTACTGCGAGGTCTTCGACGTGGAGCTTCCCCCAGGCTACCTGTACGGGCCTGCTCACGAGCCCTTGAGGATCTGCGTCGAGACGGCACCGTACCAGGGAGAGAGGAAGCGGTGAGATGAGAGGGCCACAAGGTACGATCAACCGCCTGCCGGCTGACGAGGTGTGGCACATGATCCTCGACACGCTGGCCGAGGTGCCCCCGGGGGTCGAGTTCACGCACGCCGGGTTCTTCCGCAACTACTTCCAGCCGCGCTACCCCGACGCCTTCATGGGGTGGGGGTCCTACGTCCCGCTGATCGAGCGGCTCTCCCGAGACGGCGGCCCCCTCGTGCGGAGGCGCCAGAACGGCAAGCCGCACGGGACGTGGGTCTACCGCCTGCGGCGGGCCACCCAGGAGAGGAGTGAAGGATGAAGCCCAAGGCACGCCGCGTCGCGCCGAGTGACCCCAGACGCCCCCAAGGAGGTGAGCTGATGGACGAAAATCAAACAACGGTGGGCAAGTTCTTGCGCGAGATTGTGAGCGTCCACATAGAAGAAGACGTGAAGGCGATTACCAAGATCTGCCGCAAGAATATCCCGCACATCGAGCAGATAATCAAGCGAGACGGTTTGGCCTCCTGGGAGGGCGCCGTCTACACCGCCTACCGTAATATCGCTGCGGAGAAAGTCCGAGATCTCGCGCGAGAAATCGGTGAACAGAGGCGGCGGAGGGGTCTCTGATGATGAAATTCAACACCGTCGGAGTCGCCGTGACGCTGGTGATCGCGGTCGGGGGCATCATCTTCCTGGGCCTGGAGCTACAGCGGACGCAAGCGGAGCGTGACTTGATCGCAGCCCGCGAGTGCAGCGGCCCCACGGAGAAGACCCCGTGCCTCGTGCTCACCTTCCCGCAGCTCAAGCATCAGCGCCTCGGTGGAGTCACCTTCGACTACGGGACGTGCTCCAAGGACTCAGTGGGGCCACGCTGCGAGATCTGCGGCTATGACCTCTCGCTCACGGGGCGCGTGGAGCTGACCCGGCAGATGCTGAGATGGGAGGAGTGAGAGCATGAACAAGCGCGAGGCCAAGCGGCACGCCGTGCAGTATGCCTATCATCTACTGAACAACGACCACAACAACGAGTTTTTGTCTGAGTACCCCCTACCGAGGGACCAGGAGCGGATGGCCGAGGCGTGGGACGAGCTGCTCAACGAGCTGGAGCGGCGCGGGTTCCCTCCAACGCCGACTCCCAGGAGACCGCTGTGGAGGAGGAGGAAGCGTCAGTGAGTATGAAAGAAGAGATCAAACAGTTGCTCCAGAGGCACCTCCGCGTCGAGGTTGAGACGGACACCGACTACGACACCTGGGGCGCGCACACTCGCGTCGAGGTGCAGCTCTGGTGGGTCGACGGTAACGAGCGGACGAGGCTGTCGTTGGACAGTGACTCGCTGAACCACGGAGAGTGAGATGAGCACCAACAACGACCCGCTCGACACCGAGTTCGTGAGGCACGTCCTACGCTACCGCCCGGACGGCGTGACGGCGCGGCTGGCGCGGGAGGTCAAGGAACTGCGTAGGGAGCAGACGGAGCGTGACGCTAGGTGGAGACACAAGATCAAGTTGTTAGAGGGGCAGCTGCGCCGCGAAAGTGCCAAAAAACAGGCCGCGTTTAACCGTGCCGAGCAAGCCCTCTCTGAGTGCGACAAAGCGCGGGCCGAGGTGAAGAAGGTTGAGGCATTTCAAGCCCAAGCCATCGAACACCAAGCAGATGTAGTGGCCTATCGGCACGATATTGAAGTGGCCGAGTACGAGCGCGACGAGGCACAGGCGACGTTGGAGGCGCTGCGCGAGGCGTGCGACGCTGTGATGGAGAGCGCGCGGGAGTCAGTCCTGAACACTAAGCGGTGGGTATCTATCCCGCGGTCAATATTCAACCTGCTGAGGAGGGCCAGATGAGCGCCTACTACACGAGCCTCAAGGAGTCTCCGAAGGACGAGGTCATCGAGGAGTGCTTGCGGCAGCGCGACCGCGCCGAGAAGGCCGAGCGCCGGGTCGCCGAGCTGGAGGCCGAGTGTTTAGCGCACGACCAGGAACGCGCTGTGTTGGTGTCCATCTTGGGTGACTGCGATAGCCTGGATGAGTTGGCGATCAGGATGAGAGACGAGCGCAATGAGGCCGAGGCCCGCGTCGCCGAGTTGGAGCGAGAGCTGAGTAAACGGTGCGGCTGCGGGTGGACTGGAGACAAGGAATATACGGAGTGCGCGGATCACGCTGCACTCCGAACCCGCACCGAGAAGCTGGAACACGACCTCGCCGAGGCGCGGGCCGAGGTGGGGCGGCTACGGAACCCCACCCCCGAGTGGACCGACCAACCGTCGACAGAGCCGGCGGGATGCACGGTCGGTGCTAGCGTCGTTGGTCTGACCGTCGGCGAAGGGATAGAGCCATTGACCGTTGGCGCTGGCGTTGTCGGCCTATCCACCCCCGAGCCCGATAAGGGTGAATCGTGCTCGGCGGGTGGGGTACCAGTGGCTCGACAATCCGTCAGGGACTGGGTCATCGCCGAGTTCGGCGAGGGAATGTGGGAGCGAGTTCGGGAGGAGACCGAGTCGGCGTTGCGCGCCCGCGTCGCCGAGCTGGAGGCCGAGCGGGACCATGCGGTTGCCGAGTGTGACAGGCTTGCCAGTGACACCTATTGGATAGATCGCGCTATGCAAGCCGAGCGCACCTTGGAGACGGTGAGGGAGAAATTGACGGAGGCGGTCGGCTGGCACGAATCAGGCAAGCCCCTTGGTGCCTGGATCCTTGAGCGCGCGGCAGAGGCAGTCAAGTTGCTCGACACCACCCCCACCCCCGCGCCCGAGTGGACCGACAAAGAGGTGCAAGCAGCGGCACGACTGTTGGCCGAAGACGATATGCAGATAGAGTTTCCCCCGGAGATCCCCACCCCCGCGCAACCCGCCGACGAGGAGGACTGAGATGGGTAGAGATTGGATCATCTACACAGAAGAGGACATGATGCGCGAGAAGCGTAAGCGCAGATCTGTGCTGGCCCAGCGTGAGAAGATGTCAGCCCGTATCGTCAAGCTGGAGCGCACCTTGAAGGAGGTGAGGGATATCGCAAGCGAGATGGCGTACTTTGGTGAGGGCACCCCGAGCCTTGTAGAGCGGCTCAGGGCGTTGGTCCTACCGGAGACTACCATCCCCACCCCCGCGCCCGAGGAGGACGACGGTGAGTGACGTCCTCGTCCGCATCACCCGCCCGGAGGGGTACGAGGACGTCGCGCCCGAGCTAGTGCTCGACGACGCCCTGCGCCCCGAGTGGCGAGAGTACGCCGAGCCGGCCGAGCCCGTCGAGGAGCCTGGCGAGTGAGCAAGCGGCCCTACCTCACCGATGCCCAGAGGGACGAGATCGTGCGGCGGGTGCAGGATGGGGAGGCGATGAAGGCCATCGCCCGCGACATGGGCATCAGCTACGAGGCGGTGAAGACGGTGCGGCGGGCTCGGTTGGGCCCGGCTCGGGCCCCCCACAAGCCCGTGAGCCCCGAGGTGGAGCGGGAGATCTGCGAGGAGTACAGGGGGTGGAAGACCTGGAGCGAGCTGTGCGACCGCTACGGGGTGGGGCGGCAGAAGCTCTACGAGATCCTGGACCGGCACGGGGTCGAGCGGAAGTGGTTGAAGCTGCCCCCGCTGAAGGTCTACTGCGTGGTCTGCGGCGGCCCGATCACGCTGCCCCCACGGCTGGTCGCCAACCCCAGGGAGCGCCGGCGAGCGCGGGCCAAGTACATCAACTGTTGCAGCGACGACTGCCGCACCATCAAGGCCTCGCTGCCCGACGGAGCCGTCGAGCGCCGGCACTACGACCGGAAGGTGGTATATCGGAGCGGGAAGAGCTACCCCTCGGCGTTGAACTGGACGAGGCGCCGCGGCTGGTGGATCGATCCCGCGGGGGAGATCGACCCAGAGGCCCACGTCGCCACGACGGCCTCCAGCGGCTCCGTGGAGCCCGGCTACGAGATCCGCGAGGACGAGAGGGGCATCAGGCGCCCCGAGGCGCTGACGGCCATCTGGAGCCGCCTGTCGCGCGTCTCCGTGGCGCTCCGGCTGGTGGCCGAGCGCGAGGCCGTGATCTCCCTGGTGCTCGACCTGCGGCCCGGAGAGCGGGGGCGAGACGCGCTGGCGCGGCTGGTGGCCGGCGGGGACCTGACGACGCTCAAGAACTTCGACGTGGTGCTGGCCTGGCGCTGCTCGTGCCCGGCGCAGGCGACGTGGAGCATCGAGTCCCCCCGCCACGTCCCGGACGAACCCGGATACTATGGAATCTGCCCGGTCTGTCGGGCGATGGCCCTGAAGGTGGATGCCGATGACTGACAAGAAGGTGCAGGACCTACTCGAGGACTCCCTGATCGAGGAGGGGAAGCTCATCAGCCGTGGCCGGATGTTCCTGGGGGGCGAGATCGTGGAGTTCGGCCGGGTGGACAACTCCCTGCTGCGCGAGGCGGCGCAGAAGCACGCCCAGGCCGGGCGCGAGGTGATGGCCGACTTCCTCGACTGGCTGATCCAGAGCGAGGGCTTCAACCGATCCGCGGCCAAGCGGATCGTGGGGCTCGTCTGGAACGTCCGCTGCCTGACCAACGACGACCCGGCCGAGATCCTGCTGCACCGCGGCTACTCCCAAGGGCGGCTCGACCACTTCCGCAACGCGCTCAAGCACTGGGCGGCCTACAAGGGTGACTCCCTGCTGTGGAGCAAGCTCGTGCGCCCGCGCCAGGGTCGGGGAGGAGGGAAGCCGGCGAGGGAGCCCCTAACCCCCTACTCCGACGAGGAGTACCAGGCCCTGCTCGACGCCTGCGACCACTGGAAGGGCGACCCGCGCGTGCCGTGGGCCTGGCCCTGCCTGCGCCTGGTGGTCCGCTGCTCGATGCGGGTCAAGTCGGAGCTGGTGTACCTGGAGCGCAAGCAGCTGCGCCGCAAGAAGGGCACGCTCAAGGTGGCCGCCACGGGCAAGGTGCGGGAGATCCCCAAGGACGTGGCCCCCGAGGAGCTGGACGTGCTGCGCCGGATGCCCTCCCGCTGGGGCATCCTGGCCGACCTGATCTCGCCGCTGGCGGCTCCCGACAACCGCCCGGACACGGCCGGAGCCCGGGTCCTCAAGATGGTGGGGGTGCTGTGGGATCGCGCCGGGGTGGACCCCAGAAGCCGCGTCTCGCGGCTGCGGATGACGATCGCCCAGCGGTACTACGATCACACCGGGAACCTCGTGGGGGCGGCCCAGGTGGCTGGCTACAGGTCGTTCGTGCGGGTGCGCGACGTGGTGGGGATCCGGGAGAAGCTCCCCTCCGAGGACGAGCCCTGGAGGGGAGGTCCCGGTTGAATCACATATCGTGGAAGTCGCAGACGTCGTTGATGTACCGAGCGAGAGGGGGAGATCGGAACGTGATCGTCTTCCAGACGGGCGCGCTCCGCGAGGCTCGCTGCCCCTTGGGGGCGACCTTGACCACCACGCGGATGTCGATCCCCTCGGTGGGCTCGGGCTCCTGCTGCCCGGTGCACTCGTAGCGTTCGCACTGAGAGCACACCTCGTCGCAGGGCTCGGGCTTCTCGGCCGGCTCCCAGCCGTCTTCCTCCGAGAACATGGCCTCCCAGTCCACGTCGGGCAGGTCGTCGTCCTCGTCCTCGTCGCCCATGTCCGCGATCGGCTGGACCGACTCCAGGGCCTGGACGTGCAGGACGTGACCCTTCAGCTCGGGGGCGTAGCGCAGGTGCCGGTTGGCGATCTCCTCGGGGTCGATGACGATCCCGTCGAAGAGTTCCTTCATGGTCGGCATACCGTTGGACATCATCACTGCTCCTCCTCGTCCAGCCCACGCTTGACGAGCACGCGCAGGGCCTTCTCGCTGGTGAAGTCCGCCTCGAGACCGAGGCGCTCCAGGTTGCGCCGCACGCCCTTCATGAAGGCGTGCAGACGATCCACGTCCTCTTGCTCCAAGGTGACCTCGAAGCAGTTCTTGGCCAGGCGCCGGGGCGGAGCGGGAGTGGGGGCTGGGGCGGGGGCTGGAGACAGGCCGGCGTAGCCGGGCACGCCCTCGTCCCCCTTGGGCAGCGACGCCTTGGCGTTCTCGATCGCCTCGCTCGTCGCATCGACGCTGGCGGCCATGCCGCGCGCCACGCGCTCCGGGCTGCGCTTCAGGTGGAACCGCTTGCCCTTGGGCTTGCCCTTGGACTTCTCGGGCTTCTTGGGCCTGGCGGGCGGGGGCTCGGGCTCCGGCGGAGCTGCGTCGGATCCGTTCCCGTACCGTTGACGGCAGCGGATGATCATCGTCCTCCACGAGGCCCAGGACCGCGGAGCCTCGAAGAACTCGTCCAGCTCCTCGGCCAACCCTCCGCGGAGGGTGACGGCGAGGTCCTCGACGTCCTTGGTCAGCTCGTACAGCTCCCGGCCTCGCGTCGCGATGAACCCGTAGCCCGACTCGCGTAGCGGAACACCGTGATCGACGCGACACTGGTGCACGACGCGAGACCACTGGCCCCGCGTCAGGTCGAGACCGAACGCCTTGTTGAACTTGGGCTGCAACTTCCGCCAGGAAATCCGCTTGCCGTCTTCTCCCAGCTCGGCCTCGACCATCTTCAGCAGCACCTTCCCGTCCCGCTCGTAGTCGAACAGGCCTACCACCACGCTCATGATCTCTCCTCCTCTCCTCGGTTGTCAAAGAGTTGCATCTCGAAACCTCCCTTCGCAATCGGCAGGGCGCGATTGCCCTGCGGGGCCCCTGGTTTGAGCGTGATCTCCCCAGGAGCCGAGGCCTCTCGGCCTTCAGTCGATCATGGCGTAGACGGCCTCCGCCACCTCCTCCGGCGCGTCCTCGCCGCACCCGCGACAGTAGATTGTTTGACCCACCTCGCTGCCGTCCAGGCGAGCCTCGTAGAGCCCCCACTCCAGCGTCACCTTGTCGCAGGAGCGCCTGATGTCGATGTTGTGGTGGACCTCCGCCCTGTAGTGTTCCCCCCACCACGCCGCCCCGCAGTCGGGGCAGACGGGGATGCCTTCGTCGTTCCGCTTGATCTCGGTCATCTCACCCCTCCGATCTGTCAGATCCCTAGAACGCGATCTCCAGCAGCTTGCCCGCCTGCCGGTCGAGGTCGACCCGCTTGTCGGCGAACTCGGACTGCTGGGAGAGCTGGGTGAGACCCTGGGTCAGGGCCCAGAGCGTGTTGGGGTGACCGTAGTCGTCCTCCCGCTGGTCGGCGATGTCGTAGGCCGCCCGGAACGCCTTCTGCGGGATCTGCACGCGCTTCTGGCGCGCGATCCCGAAGATCGCGTCCACGACGGACGACTTGTCGTTGCCGGGGATGACGTACTTCTTCGCGCTGGCGATCTTGGCGTCCATGTCCGAAGTGGACTCGTCGGCGTACTTGCGCAGCTCGACGGACAGCTCGTTGAAGGCCCGCTCGTCCGCGTTGCCGACGTGGCGGACGCGGATCTCGTGGACCCCCTGCGCTCCCCACACGATGTGGTTCGAGCAGGTGTGGTTGTAGAGGAACGCCATGACCCCGAAGCTGGCAGCGCCGACCTCGGAGTTCCAGCAGAAGAAGCCGCGGGACAGCTCGTTCTTGCCGTCGCTGACCGTCCGCTCCGGGTTGACCATGAAAACGAACGTATCGTGGTCGCTGGCGTAGATGCCGGACGGCGCGATCAGATCGCCGGGCTGGACGAGCGTGTGCGGACCACAGTCGGCCTCGGTGGCCTTCCGGGTCCGGGGGTCGTTGGGGTGGGCGGGACGGGCCGGAGGGGTGACCCAGCCCCCGTCGTCGCGGAGCTGGATCAGGCGCTTGCCGATCTCCCAGTTCCAGACCCGCTTGTAGGTCATGGACGTGAAAGCTCGGGCGAGCAGGTTGGGATCGCGAGCCAGATCCGCAGCGGTCGAAGACGGCTGGGATCCGTGGAACAGGATCCGCGCGTTGCCGTCTTCCACCTGCTCCCGGAGCCCGTGGTTCAGGCAGTCCTGGGCCATCGGGGCCGGGAGCTGACGGAGGTACGACGCCGGCGCGCCGGCCCGCGAGCAGAGCTGGCCGAACGCCCAGTTCGAGAGGCGAGCCTTGACGCCCGACTTGCCCGCGAGGAACATCGAGTCCCCCTCGGCCATGACGGAGAGATCGCCGTAGCTCGCCTGGCCCTGGGCCGCGTTGACGTAGCAGGAGTGAGTCGCGCGCACCATCTCGTCGAGCGTCCAGAAACGCTCGTCGATCGGGCGCTTGCACCACTGATCGAAAGCCTTGTAGATCTGCATTGGTTTCTCCCTTCTTGCAACTCGTTTTCAAAGAGGATTCGCATCCCCAGGCCAACTGCACTACCCCAATGTAGTGTCTATAGGCCAAGGGCGCAAGTGGACAAATCGAGATCAGGGATCTCGAGGAAGCGCAAGAACGCTTGCGAATCCTCTTTGAGACCGGAAGGGAGATTGGCCGCGCAATCGCGCGCACACGCGATCCTGCGCTTCCTGGAGAGCCCCGAAAAAGGACGGAGAAACCACCTACCATACACCATACACCATCCAATTCTCGATCATCCTTTTTCAGAGAGCTAGGTTCGAGAGCAGAAATGGACGGGGGAGCGGTTGCACTCCCCCGCCTCTTTCCGGTCTCGAATCGCCGGGGCTCGTTCAGATCTGGATTCGGATGCGGATCAGCCCACCACCACCTCGGCGGTGAGCACGTTGACGTTGACGCACGGCTCCGGGTCGATGCCCCGAAGCCACTTGGTGAAGGCCGCCGTGAGGAAGCCGGCGGCGATGTTGGAGTTGTATATCGTGGCCTTCGCGGTGCAGGCTTCTCCCTGCGCCTCGCCCGGGGCGAAGAAGGTCTCACGATAGTCGACGGTGGTGTCGTCGTCGTAGACGGCGTGGGCCTGGAAGGTCTCAGCGGTCATGCGGCCGTCCAGGAACAGACGGCAGTCGTTTTTCACCGCGTTGAAGATGAACTTCCTGGCCTTGATGCAGTCCACGCAGCAGAAGACCACCTCGGCGGCCATGCTGCGCTTCCAGCGTGAGAAATGAACCGTGACGTCGATCTCGGGATCGATCCGCTTGATGTCCTCGCAGACGGCGTTGACCTTGGGCTCGCCCAGCTGTGCCGGGACGAACCCTTGAGTCGCCAGGTTCTCGGGCTCGACGGTGTCGAAGTCCACGAGAGTGATCCTGGCGGCGCCGATGTAGGCCAGCATCAGAGCGACGTTCCGGCCTACCGCTCCGACACCGACTACCATGAAGTCGAGCTGCGAGAGACGATCCTGATTGATGATGTCGGCGTCGCGTCTATGCATAGCCCGTCCCCTCGTCGTCGGGGTACCAGCAGATCTCATCCTCGTCGAGAAGCTCCTGGGTCCCGTCGGCGTGCTCGTGGATGATGTAGCCTTCGTCGTGGGCGAACTCGGTGAGTTCGTCCTCGTTTCCACCACACCAGACCCGGCGCCCTTGCGCGTCGAAATAGAACGGGTCGGACTCGCGAGGCTCGGAGTCGTAGGGCTCGAACAGATCGTAGATTGCGAGATCGGAATCCCGCACTCCGGCGTCGGATGCCGCCTTGGCCGTGCCGCTGTAGATGAAGACTTCCTCGGTGACGTTGGCCGCCACCTCGGCTTCCCACTCGGCGGTGTCTGCCTCGTAGGGCAGAATCTCCACCGGGATTTCGACCCGGTGGGAGACGACGCCGTTGAACTGGAGACAGCAGTAGGGCTTGGCCGCCCCCTTGGGGAAGATCAACATGACGGCCCAGTCGCAGGAACCGAAGACCTTCTCGAAGGTCTGCTCGTCGGTCCCGGACGGAGACGTCACCCCGGACGGATGCGTGTGCATCCAGACCCGTCCGCACTGGTACGGATGGATCCCCTCGTCGAAGCAGTCGTTGAAAAGGTCGCTCACTGCTTGATCGTCGAACTCCACCGATGCACAGCTGACTTCCTGCTTCACCACTACGAAGTCGTGGATCAGCAGCGGATCGTCGGCGTTGAGCGCGACGCCGAAGGCGCCGATTTCGTGCTGGTAGTTGTCCCGGAGGAAAGCAGCCTTGGCCGCCGCCTCCTGCGTGAGACAGAGGGTTGCGCGAGGCGGTTTCGGAATCGGTGTGAGAGCCGCCTTAGACGGCTCGGGCGTAGCCGGTGTGATCGTGGTCGCCGTCGTAGTCGTTGTCTCCGACTTTGACTTTGTCCCCGACTTCGGCTTCTTCTTCTTCTTCGTCATCTTCTTCCTCCTCGCGCTCGTAGCACTCCGGGCAGCAGCGCCCATCGGGATCGCGGTTGCACTCCTCGCAGAAGAGCGAACCGCAATCCTCGCAGGAATTGAGGCACACGTCGCAGAACTGCTCGCCACAGACGGAACAGGTGTAGGAACAGCGGGAACAGATGGACGAATGGCACTGCTCACACGAGTAGACGGTTCTGCATCCCTCGCAATAGTACCCTCCGCACTCCTCGCAGTAGTGCACGCAGATCCCACAGTGGGTCTCAGTGCAGCTATCACAGCTGTAGGCGTCGTCCTCGGAGATCTCATCCCCACAGTTGGGGCAAGTCTCCGAGTGACCATCCCAGTCTTCCAGCGCCAGGTATGGCGAAGACGAATTGTAGGTGGTGAGCGTGGACATCAGGATCTGAACGACGTCGTAGATCGAACCGTTGATGATGGCGTTGTTGATCTTGGTCTCAGCGTCTCCCTCGCACATATCCCCTCCCGCACTGACGTGCGGGTGGAAATAGTCGTTGCGCCCGTAGTTGGGCTCCAAGGGATGGATCCGAAAGCTGAGATCTCCGGGGCGGATGTAGAGCTTGATGCTCATCCGACCCAGGTTGATCCCTTCTAGGACGATCGGGTCGGTCACGACCACGATCGTCTTCTGCCTCAGATCCAGAGCTGCCCCCCACTCGTCCTGAATCGCCAGGATGTCATCGTAGACGTCCCGGAGATTCGGCTGGAGCGGGTGGAGCTGACGAAGCTCGTCCTCGATGGTCTGCTCGTCATCCCACTGCCGAAAGCAGTGGGCGTTCGAGCAGACGATCCTCTGGATGGACCGTCTGTAGCGGTCCTGCTTGTACGGGTCCGAGACCCGTGAGTGCCGACGAATGTGCTTGTACGCAGTCTCGAGTCGCGAGACCGCGTCACGGATGCAGCTTGCAAGTTGGAGCTGAGAAGCCCGGGGCCGGGCCGGCGGCTCCCGAAGGAACCGCACGGCCAGCCGCAGAGCTTCCCGATTGAGTTCGGGATCGGTCATGAGGGTTCCAGCCTAGCGGCCGGCCCCCTCGATCTTGGTCGGGGTGGCGGAGATCCGGTCGCCGTCGACCAGCGTGTAGCTGGCGGCGACCGGACTCCTGTTCACCGAGATCTTGTAGCTGTGCGGATCGAAACCCTCGCCGAGGGTCTCGCGCAGGAAGCTGTCGATCGTGGTGCCGTCCGGCACGTCCTTCGTCATGCCGTAACCACCGCCCATGTTGTTGATGAAAGTGACCTTGATCATTTTGGACTCCCTTCCCTTTCGGGTTTTGAATGCGCGCGACAACGCGCCGCGCGCGTTGCAAGTGCATCCGAATCCAGATTGTCAAAGACCCGGAGAAACTCTCGGAGTTTGGTTCCGAGATCCGAGACGGCGAGCAGGACTCGCCGCCTCGCATCGGGGAATCAAGAAAGGTAGGCTAGAGGCAGTCGGCGCAGTCGCAGGGAGCGACGAAATCCCACTCGTCGTTCTCGCTGGCCCAGTCAGCCAACGACTGCGAAGTGAAGGTGAGATCCTGAAATACGGATCCCTTGTCGCGGGCGATGTCGAGATCGATGATCATCAGCTTGGGATCCGGCAAGGAAAGCCCCTCGGCCAAGGGAAGCGCCAGCACCAAAGCGGCGTGCTTCCCCTCGACGGTTCCCGACCGGAAGACCAGAAACTCGACTCCGGCCTCGACGTCCAAGAGGTGACCGTGGACCATTGTACACGGACACAACTCGAATCGGTCGCCGTCGATTCCGGGCATCTCCGGCAGGAAGAAGTCATTCGAGAAGATCTGCTGTTCCATTCCTTTTCTCCTTTCGGGTTTCAAAGAACACGACACCGCTTCCCGGAATCGAACCGGGCGACGTGCGAGCAACCCGCGCTGAGAAAGGAAACGAAACAAGCGCATAAACCCGCAAACCCTGTCGGATTTCGTCGGCAAACCTACAAGCGGTTTTCGCAGTCAAAGAACGCAGTGCGTGCTCATAGCCAGGGATACGCTAGGAATCGCCAGCTGGCACAGGGAATCGATTGTGAAAGAACCGCGAACATATAGGGAATATGCAGGGAATAGGCCAAGATTCCCTATATGCTATAACCTATTGAAATCACTGGGGAATTGGGAAATCGTAGGTTTATGGATACCCGACAGGATAGGAAAAACCACGACATTTCCGTCCGAATCCATAGGGAATCTATATACTTTTTGCATAGTATACCCATATAGACTTGGCATACTTATTGCTATATATACCTTATACTATAGGGGTATCCTATGGATATGTGGCATGGTATTTGCTAGGTTGCCATAGCGGCACATGGTAAATATGTGGGATAATTCCTGACAGGTAAGCTAATACCCTACCGTTTGCTTCGGACTGCTAGATATTCCCTGTACCGTAGCCCCGCCCCAGTGCGAGAGGCGCCGCACTGGCCGGACTGGTACGCCTTCAGAGCAGAGAGGACGTCGCCGCCGCACTGCTCGAGGCAGCGCACGAAGTGGTGACAGCCGGCCATGAGCTGCCCGCGCGAGGTGTCCAGGTCGTAGGGCTTGCCGTCGTCGTCGCGGGCGGCCTTGCCCCAGACCTGCATCAGGCCCAGCTCGCCCACGGCCCCCACGCTGGCCTGGTAGAAGCTCGACTCGTACTTGACGACCACGGCCACCAGGAGGGGGTCTAGGCTCCACTCTCGGGCCACCTCGACGATGAGGGCCGCCAGCTCGGGGATGGCCTTCCAGCGGCGGTCTCGGGCCGCTCGTTGCTCCTTGCGACCGTTGGCGACGAAGGTCTTGATGTAGGTCTCGACCTCGGCCACCTCGGAGACCCCTTCGCGGGGCTCCCCGATCGAGACGGGCTCGGCGGGCTCGGCCGCCACCAGGACGCTCTGACTGACGAAGGCGAGCAAACACAGGTACGCCCACTCGCCAACCCGTGAAGGGCTGGTGATCCAACGCATGACTAACCTCCTTATTCGAAGAAGACTTTCTTGACGGCCCACGCCGTCAGACCAGCCCACGCCAGGATGGCGAGGGTGGTCGGGAGCGTTCCCGGAGTGGAAGGCTCCCACCCCACGTCGGGGAGTTCGGGACCAGCGTACTGGGGATCGACGCGCACGCCGCCCGGCAGCCAGCCCATGTCGGTCTGGGACTTGGTGAGGAAGAAGTTGCCGCCCACGTCGCGCCCGATGCGGCGGGCTCGCGGCGTGGAGGCGAAGTCGACGTACTCGGCGCCCAGCTGGTCGGGCAGCACGCCGGCGAGGAAGGAGACGGCGTGGAGCCGCGCCTTCTCGGGGACGTCCCCCCACGAGGCGCCCTGGATCTTGCGGCGCCGGCGGATGTGGGAGTCCTGGCAGTAGTCGGGGTGCTTCCGGCACTTCGGGCCGGAGGGATCGAGCCAGGCCGGGTTGACCGGCTGGGAGAAGCTGCGGACGAGCTGCGTGAAGGAGTCCCAGCGGTCGCCGGGCCAGAGCAAGAAGCGGCGCATCATGGTCCAGGCGACGGCCGCGGCCTCGGTGCGCGTGATGTCGCTGCCGCCCTCACCCCAGAGAGACTTGGCGAGCCACTCGACGTCCTCGTTGCTCGGCACGTACTCGGTGCCGTCGTGCTCCCTCACGAACCTCCCGCGCTTCATTGGTCTTCCCCTTCCCCGCCGATCCCCGGCAGGTTGGCCGGCAGGCTCGCCAGCCCGATGCCGATGATCTGCGTGAGCAGGTCGGCCACCAACCTCTCGATGGTCCCCTCCTGGTCGCGCGCCCGGTGGCGGTGCTGGATCTCGAGCGAGGCCAGGTGCTTGGCCTCGGGGGCGCCCAGGCCGGCCTCCTGGAGCTTGGTGATCCACTCGGCGATGCCGTCCCGGAAGACGTCCTCGCGGCGGAGCTTGGACCGCTCCCACTGGACCATCAGCGGGGACAGCGTGTTGATGACGCTGGCGCCGCTACGGGCGACGATGGTGGAGCACTTCTCCGACACGTCGGCCGCGGTCTCCGTCCACTGTATGATCTGCTCTTTGAATCCTGACATCTCCCCACATCTCCTCTCAGATCTCCAGGTCGCGCAGGACTGACTCGAAGGCGGCCTTGGACCGCTCCGAGATCGCCTGCACGAGGTTGGCCCGCGCGGACTCCAGGGCCGCACGGAAGGGTTGCCCGCCGAGGCGTTGCTCCAGGGCGAGTTGGGCCAGCGCGCGGAGCGACTGGCCCGCTGTGAGGCCGTGCTCGTAGCCCCAGGCTTCGAGCGCCTCCTTGAACTCTGGCGTGACCTTGACGGCCACGGTCTCGTTGATGCGACGGGTCATCGCAGCGCCAGCCAGATCCCGGCGCCGAAGATGCCGATGTAGGCCCACTGTAGAGCAGGGGGCATGGTCCGCGGCGCCTTGGCACCCTTGCGAGCGCAGTGACGGTAGATGCGCCCGGTGACCTTGAGCGCCTTCTTGCGGCGCTGGGCGGCCTTCTTGGTCTTGCCGCCGTAGTAGTCGTCGCCGGTGCGGCCCTTCGAGTCGTCAATGCGGTAGTGACACGCCATTACTGCTCCTTCAAGCACTCTATGTACTTCTCCCACTTGTCTACCGCCCTCCGCGCCGTGACCTGAGCCTCTATCTGGTCTCCAGAGTCTTTTGGCAGCCTTCTGGGCAGCTTGGAGGGAGAAGTACGAGGTTTGTCCCAGGAGCACACCTTGACGTGTTCGGCGGGGAGGCGCCTCTCCATGACCCGCGAACCCTTCTCGAGCCGGATCGCATTCCTCCGATCAAAGGCGTAGTTCACCCGCTCCATCCCCTCCTGTCGACGCCATCTCCTGTAGTCGTGAAGGTCTTCCTGGACGGTCCAAGGAGAGGAACCCTCCTCCGAAAAGATGAAGCGCACGGGGGCGTGCGTGATGCCCAGGTCGCGGGCGATAGCTAGTCGGTGATTGCCCTCTCCGACGAAAGACACGCAGCTCTTTTGCCCGATGGTGAAGAGGAGAGGGTTGTCAGTGTTCCACCCCTCCTCGGCCATGCTCTGCTTCAGCTCGTCCCACTCTTCTCGGTTGCGGCGAGCAGCCCCACGAGACCATGTGTACTCGCGGTAGCGCCAGAGGTCTTTGACGGGGACCATGCGGTAGTAGTGGTCTTCGCCTGCTTCCTTGCGGCGGCACCACCTGCGGATTACGTCGGCGAGCTTCGGCCTCTTAGGGAGTGTATAATACTCCTTGAAGACCCGCTTCTTCCGCTTCGGTCTGTATCCCGCGATTGGCATCTAGTCCTCCCTCAACACGTTGCCCATCAATCGTGATACCCTTCGCCCGGTGGGCGGTTGAACCCAGCCTTCTCGGCCTCCCTACGGATCTCAGCCGAGATGCGCTTGTTCTCTTCGTCGGTCACGTTGTAGCAGTATCTGGGGCTGCCGTGGGCGCTCCGTGCTGGGTAGTAAACGAGGGTTGCCCGCTCCAGCTCTGCCTTGGTCAACGCCTTGCGAATGGCGCGAGACACGACGCCGCGGGCCGCTCTCAAGTCGCCCTTCCCGGCGTAGATCATAAAGCAAGCGGGTCGGCGACCTTCCTCTTCACCAGATGGGACCCCAGCACCTCCTCGCCTGCGGAACCTGATCGCCATCTAGTCCTCCCCACAATCATCAGCCAAGCCCACCGTCAAGGTGAACTCGATCTCCCCATCAACCACACTCCCTGGGTAGTGTGTCCTACCGTACGATGGTTGATCCCGCTGCTCTATGTCCTCCCACAACGCTTCAGCCATCATGTGAGCTAGAACTAGGAACTCGGCCTTGCTGCTCTCTTTGAGTATCTTGCCTCGCAGCGACTGACTGGTGCTCTTCGGTTTCATTCCCTCGTCTAGTCCTCCCACAACACGTTGATCAGCAGCGCCGGGTCGTCAGCGGGCTGGAACAGGGCCTCCCCGTGGAGCGCGTCGGGGCACCAGATGCGAGCGATGTGCTCGTCGCGGGTGAGGCCGCAGGCGGCGCAGCGGGGCTCATCCATCACTAGCTCCGCACCGACCAGCGCTGTAGAGTGCACAGGCCCCGAGCCTTGCGTTTGAGTGCCGACTCTGCCTGCTTGCGGGTGCCGTAGTTGCTTGGGCAATCGGCCCAGAGCTTCGAGCCCTCGTGGCGGATCGAACACTCCCACTTGCGGCCGTACTTTAGGACTCGTCCTTCGCACTCAGGTTTCGGCCGACGACGGTACGTCCTCGCCATCTAGTCCTCCCTTGTAGAGGTCGCCCCCTCCTCCATATCACAGATCGTCGATCTCGTCAGTCGTCACGATCACACCTCGCTGATCCGGTCGCCCACGGAGGCTTCCGCGGGGAAACGCAGGCGGTTGGTGCGGCCCGTGATCGGGGAGACGTGCTCCAGCTCGGTGAACATACACCGCTCGAGCCGCTCGGCCTCCTGCTGCGCGATGTCCTCGTCCACCTCGGCGTAGAGCGCGTCGTGGATCTGGAGGATGGGCCAGACGCCGTCGTGGTAGAGGCCCTCGTCCTCCAGCTCCCAGACCCACCGGAGCGTGGCCATGTTGATGATGTCCGCCGCGCCTCCCTGGATCGGGTGGTTGGCCGTCTCGGTCGGGGGCGGAGGGAACCGCTTGGCCATCGGGTACTTGCGGAGCCGGCCGGACAGGAAGGTCCGCAGGCAGAAGTCGCGGCAGGCGCTCTCCCAGTAGTGATCCGCCGCGGCCACGATCTGCGGATACTTGGCGTCCAGGGTGGCCGACATGAACGTCACCTCGCGCATCAGCCGGTCCTGGTCCTCCCCGGGCAGCTTCTCGCGGATCTGCTCGAAGAGGGTCTTGGCTCCGGCCCGGTAGATCTTGCCGAAGGTGACGTTCTTGCCGCGGCCACGCAGCGCCTTGCGGGCGGCGAGCAGGCGCTTGCGCTCCTCGTCGGTCAGGTCGGTGCGCGCCAGCTCGTCCTCGAGCTTCTGCCAGGTCTCGCCGAAGAACCACCCCGCGTGGCGAGCGTGGATGTCGACGTCGGCGTTGAAGGCCTCGATGAGGTCCTCCTGGCCGGCGAGCAGGGCCGAGAGGCGCAGCTCCAGCGCCGCGTAGTCGGCCCCGATGAGCTTGCGCCCGGGAGGAGCCACCAGCATCTCGCGCATCGAGTAGGGCCAGTTCTGGACGTTCGGAGAGGTCCCGAACCGGCCCGAGGGCGTGGCGGCCAGCTTGTAGACCGCGTGGAGGCGTCCGTCCTCGCCGAGCTGAGACTCGAGGTTCTTGAGGTAGGTGGACCAGAGCTTGGCGATCTCCCGATACTCGAGCAGGTCGCGGATGAAGGGGTGCTCGTCGCGCAGCTCGAAGAGGGCGTCCTTGGCGGTGGACCGCTTGCCCGTGGCGGTGAGCTTGCGCGGGCGCAGCCCGAGGATCGTGAACAGGAAGTTGGCGAGCTGGTCCGGGCTGCGGGGGTTGAAGCCGTGGCCCTTGAGGAGCCGCTTGTGGTCGGTCTCCATGAAGCCCTTGAGACCCAGGCGATCCGGGTCCTTGGTCTCCTCGGCGACCGTGGACTGGAGGGCGTCCCACATCTCGTCGATCTGCAAGCGGTACTCTTCCTCCAGCTGGGCGGCCCGCTCGCGGTCGACGGCGATGCCGACCTGGTGCCAGTCGATGGCGATGTCGACGAGCTTGCGGTCGCCGTCCACGACCTCTCGCACGCCGTGGGAGGCGATCTCGGGCTTCAGACGGTGGTGGAGGTACTCGGTGGCCCCGGTGTCCGAGGCGTTGTACCAGAGCAGCTGGGCCAGCTCGTCGCCGGTCTCCTTCTCGGTCCACTTCTTCTTGCCCATCGACTCGTCGAAGAGGACCTTCCAGGGCTCGGCCGCCAGGAACTGCGTGGTGACCTGCTGGAGGGTGTGGGGGAGCTTGGGGAAGCAGGCGTGGTGCTCGAGCAGGGTGTCGTGGCGCTCTCCGCGGATCGGGCCGAAGTACCGCTCCATGACCGGCACGTCGTAGACCTTGTTGTGGAAGACCATCGGGATGTTGGGGTCGTCGCACATCTGGCGGAGCAAGGCGGCGACGCGGTTCCACTCCCCGGTCTTCCACAGGTCGTCGTAGTAGGTGCCGACCGGGATCGAGACCGCGACGCCCTGGTTCGCGAGGCCGACGGTCTTGAGGTTGCACGAGAGGGCGTCCAGGCCGTCCGTCTCCACGTCGCAGGCGACCGGCCCCCGGAGGGCCCGCAGGAAGCGTTGGACGGCGTCGTAGTCGCACCCGTCGAGCACCGTGGGCTTCCAGACGTCCAGCTCGCCGGACGCCAGCTTGAAGGCCTTGCCGAGGTCGGCGACGAGCAGCTCGACCCAGGGGTAGTACATCTCCTGGCGCAGGATCGCCGCGGGGTGGATGCTGCACGTCAGCTTCCAGGGCTCGCCCAGCGGGTCGTCCATCACGCAGCCACGGTACTTCTCGATGCCCTTGAAGCCCGAGAGCTGCTCCCAGGGGAAGCCGCCCAGGGCCATGACGACCGAGAAGCCTCCCTCGCGCAGGTTGGCGACCACGTCGCCCACGCAGATGTCCGCGGCGGCCTGCATCTGAGACGGAGAGGGCTTGGCTCCGCGGGGGAGCCCGCAGCGCACCGCGTTGGTCATGTAGGGCTGCGGGGACCCGAGCTGGCGGATGGCGGCCTCGACCATCTGGCCGGTTTGGCCGACGAAGCACAGGCTCTCGACGACCTCGTCCTTGCCGGGCATCTCGCCCACCAGGGCCAGCTTCACGCCCGAGGCTGCGGGACGGTCAGCCACCGGGATGCCCACCTCGTAGAGCGGACAGCTGGGGCACGATGCGCCTTCTTTGCAAGGTATCATTTTAGGGTACACTCCCGGCCTAGTTTACTTGCTATCATGGGGAGGATCGAGGTGTCAAGCACTTTTTACTTGGCGTCTTCCTTCTGCGCCACGAGCTTCTACACCTTCAATTTTGCCATGTTTGAGCCTCCCCTTGTGAGTCAAAAGTTCTACCCGACGCTCCAGTGGAGTGTAATAAAATAATCAGAAGGGAACCGGTGCCTCCGGGTCGTAGCAGTCGCGGTACTCCACGTCGCGCCAGGTGCGACGGTGGACGATGTCGGAGGCGGTGGCCTCGCTGACCCCGTACAGACTCCCCAGAGCCTTGAAGCCGCGGAAGCCCAGGGCGTACCTCTCCCGCAGCTCGATGACGGTGTCAGCGTCGAGGCGGGCGCCGTTCTGGGGGAACGTGCGGTGCCTCTGCGAGTCCCAGGCGTTCTCCTGGCGCGTCCCCACGGCGAGGTGGCTGGGGTTGCAGCAGGCGGCGTTGCCACACAGGTGGCGGACCACCTCGTCGCGCTCCAGTGGACCGTGGAACAGCTCGTAGACCACGCGGTGGCTCTTCAGCGCCCGGCCGCCGACCTTGACGTGGCCATGGCCCGAGGGTTGCCGGTAGCCCTGCCACTCCCAGCACTTCGCGGGGCCTGCGACGGCGATGCGTTTGAACAGCCGGAGCATGAGAGCGTGGAGGTCGGTCATCGAGGCTTGGTGCGCAAGCAGCGCTTGCAGGTCACGCCGCGCCAGCTCTGGTGCACCGTGCGAGCGAAGCGGTTGTCCTTGGGCCAGTCCCAGGTTGGGTGCATATACCAAGGCACCAAGCCGCACATCGTGCGCGTCGGCATGGGCCCCTTCTCGAGCTTGTGGACGACGGGCATCGGCCCTACTTCTGCGCCACGAGCTTCTGCAGCTTCGCCACCAGGGCCACTGGGTCGGTGTGAGCCATGTCGCTTTCGAGGATCTTGCGGACGCGCCAGAGGAGGGCGTTGGCGCGGGGGACCAGCTCGCCGTAACACGTCGAGCACGCCCACTCGTTCAGCCCGTCCTCGTCCGCCCCGTCGATCTGGATCAGCGTCTCGCTGAAGAAGGCGTGCCCGCAGAAGTGGCAGACCCTGGCGGGGTTCTTCTCGTCGAACAGCCGCCCCTCGTTGGTGAGGTGCACCATCGTGCCCGACTCCAACGTGTACGTCGGGTTGTGTGGCGTGCAGTCGCGAGTTATCCGGTCGTGCGCGCCAACGGCCACCGACGCGGCTTTGCCCAGGAACACGTCTTCGATGCTCTCCAGCGCCCCGACGTGGATGACGTAGTCGCCGGGCTTCGGGGGCCAGCCGCGGTGGATGATCGCCTGGTGGGTCAGAGGGAGCTGCCGCTGGCAGCCCACCTTGCGGATGAGCTTGCAGACCTGATCCCGCGCGTCGGCGAGATCCTTGGCCTCGATGAGGTGCGGACGGCGCTCGCCACCAGCGTACTCGTCCCAGACGGTTATGGATCTGATGATGTTCTTGGTCATGTTATTTCTCCCTGGGCTCGTTGATCAGGGTGATGCCGCGACTGTGGCACCCGGTGACGTGCGCCCAGGCCGCGCAGAACGAGTCCTGCTCGATGGCGCTGGCTTCCCAGTTGCAGCGCGGGCATTCGAGGTAGGCATCGTGGCCGGGCTCGCCGAGGCCACAATCCTCCTCGGGTCCGTACTCACGAACCTCGAGCGGGGTGTCGCAGCTGGGGCAGTAGTGGGTGATGGCGGTCATTTTATCGTTCTCCTGTATCGGCCCACTGGGCCGTCGCGATGGGGGTGTGATCGGGGCAGAAGTCCCCACGCTCGCCACCCAGTGGGATGATGTTGCTGCGCTGCCTCACCCACCCACACAGCTCGTAGCCGTCCTCGGAGTCGTCGGGGTGGATCATGCACACCTGGAACCCACGCCCATACTTGGGCGACGGAGACGAGTGGAGGCAAAATCCGCAGTGGTGGGGTTCAAACTTCATCCTAGGTACTCGTAGAGCTGTTTCATGCCAGCAACTCCTCGACAATGTTGACCTCCTCATCCCAGGCACAGAGGACGTAGAAGAACTCCCCGAACGGAGATTTCGCCAACAGGATAGGATCTCCCTTTCGCTCAGTACGGAAGTGCTGGGGCTTGGCGATGAGCGAGTAGTCTGGCCGTGGGTCTAGAGATTCGCCCTTCTTTACCACCTTGTCGTAGACGGCCCTACGATACTTCGACATCTCGCGTAGGGCCTGGGCGGGGAGGCCAGGAAGGAACATTACAGCTGAACCGTGACGCAGCTTGTATTTTGTGCACAGCTCGTCGATGCGTTGTTGCGTCGTGGTCGGCCAGCAGATCTCGTGGGCTACATCGTTGTAGCGGCGGCGTGCCTTGAGTACCTGGATGGCGTGGTAGACATCGCCAGGCACCGAATCGTTGGCCTCGGCCGCCAGCAACGCATGATCTTCGAGCTTGGTAATCTTCTCGTCGAGGGCCTCGATGCTGAACTTCACGGGTTCTTCGAGTAGGCGCAGAACCTCTACTGGCTCCACCTCTTCACGCAGGTCTTGATCCGTTGCGCCCGCCACCGTGGTGCCTACCTCCATGGACATCGATCCAGGCTCGACGCGCAAACTACGGTACACGTTACGGCCCCCACCCATGGCGAGGAATAGCTCCCGTTCGCGCCGCGGCTTGAACCACAACTTAAAACGTTGCCAAAGTGTCATCCTCACTCCTCCTCCTCCTCCTCGAACTTCAATCCCAGTTGCTGGATCAGCAACAGCTCGGCGGCGATGCACTGCTTGACCTCAGTCCCCCCGGCCTTCGCGACCTCACCGATTAGGTTGTAGAACTGGTCGTCGCTCGTCTCTGACAGCATCAGCACTTGGAGGGCCTGGGCCATCTGGGTGCTGAGCGTCTGCGGATCATCTGAAATCTTGTGGGGGGGAACTCCGAGGGCCTTGAGTACCAACTGCGCATAGGCCACCGCGCCGATCTCGTCAACGAGCTTCTCGGCCGCCTGCGCCATGACCTGCGCGCTGGTGTACACTACCTGTCGCGGATCCATCTACCCCTCCTCCGGCTCCAGCCCCAGCACCTCTATCATCTTCTGGCGGGCCTCCTCGGATGAGTACTCCGTGCGGAAGGTGACGTGGAAGGTGACGGTGTGCTCGATGAAGTCGTAGTGGTAATCCGACCTCGGGTCGAAGGCGAAGTCCACGATGCCCTCTTGCACCATCCTCTCGAAGGCTGCGCGGACGAAGTGGACGTTGCTGACGATCTTCTCCTTGGCGTCGTAGGGCAGGGTCTTCGTTGGCATGGCTACTCCTTCTTGGAAGACTCGCCGAGCATCGCGTCACGCAGATGCTCGCGGACGTGGTCGGGGATCTCGGTGTCGTCCACCCCGTTGTTCCGCAGGATCGAGGTCAGACTCCACATGAACCCCTCCACCAGACGATCCAAATCGATAGACCCCTTCACCCAAGTCCTCACGGTCTGCTCACCGTCTTCGCCCTCCTCGAAGGTGATGGTGATTGTCCCAGTGTCAGCCACCTACTCCCCCACGGCCCAGAGGTCCTCGATGGTGCTCTCGGCCCACTTCTTCACCGCCGTGGGGCACCGGCACAGATCGCCCTCCCGGTAGTGCTTGCAGAGCATGGTCGGGCGCTCACCGTCCAGCGACTCGGGCCACATCCGCCGGTCACCGGGCTCGTAGTAGTGGCACCTGTCGTCCCCGTCGGCGTCTGGTACCCCCGCGCAGGCGCAGGTGTACTCGACCTCCAACATACACGCGGAGCCGGTGAGTTTGCACCAGTAGCTGTTCCTGCCCACGGCTACTCCTCCCAACTCCCCGGAGGGTAGGCCTTCAGCGCCTTGGCGTCTTGGCGCTGGCCATCCTCGGCGGTCTCCTCTTGGAGCTTCTGCTGGTACTTGGAGGGCTCCTGCTTGGGCTGGCCCCAGCCGCCGTCGCCGTAGCCGTAGTGGGCCTGCATCGACTTCAGCTCCGCAACTGTCCGGTCCTCCACAGACTGCGCCGTCGCGTACCCCGGCAGCTCCTCGGGCTCGACCTTGCGCTCGAAGCGTTTGGCTTCGAGGATAGAGGGCTGGATTGTCGTCGCGCCAACGGAGCGGCGCTTGACGAGGGGACCTCGCATGTCCCTCACCCACAAGGCCTCTGGGCTACCTTCGAAGAATTGCAGATCAGTGGTGGTTCCTGTAGGGTGCCACACGTCCTGGCAATGCACCGTGTTGGCCGCAGAACCCGCCAACGTCGCGCACTCACCCTCCTGCCACCGCTCCGACCACGTCTCGACCCAGCCGTCCTTGGGCGAGGGCATCGGCGACTCGACGACGCGGCCGTCTGCGAGCTTGGCCTTGATCCAGGCGGTGTGCTCGGTGTGAGGTTTGTGGTCCGCTATGTACTGCCGGCAGTCCTCGCACAGACCCGATTCGTCCACGTCGCCGGTACCAAAGCAGTAGTCGCAGGTGCGTTTGAAGACAGCCCCATCTGGCCCCTTGGGCTTCTCGGGCTCGTCGAGTGCTTCGGTGTCGCGCCAACCCTTCTTCGGGGAGCACATCTTGTGCTGCCACCAGTAGGGATCCATGGTGCCCCGGTAGGCAGCGACGAGGTCGGCCTGCTTGGGCGGCTTGTCGGGGCCGAACCCGTGACGCTCGAGGAACGCCTGCATCTCGCCGAAGATGCCATCAGTGTTGCCCCCATGGGAGGCAGCCCATGTCCCGTCACACTGGGCGCACAGGTTGCCTGTGAACATCGGGTTGCAGGTCTGGTGGTTGTCGTTGGGGTCCACCGCGCCGTTGCAGACCATGCACTGCTTCTCGGGCTCCTCGCCCTTGAAGAGCCCCAGCTCGCGGTTGCGGGGGGTGTCGGCCCAGGAGCCGAAGCCGCCCCAACGCTCCACCTTTGCGACGGTGCCGAATGTGTCTGCCGTGAATTCTGCCATCCCATAGTTGGTGCAGCGCTCCCCGGCGTTGTCGATGTACTTCAGCCCATATGCAGGGTACAGCTCCTCGTCGATCTGGTTGCCCAGCCGGACGAGGTGGCCCTCACCGTCCACTTCGTAGTCTTGGCGGACGTTGTCGTCATCGAGGCGAGCCGCGGCCCCCATGGACAACCGGACGCCGTCGGGCAGCTTGCCGGGTTGTACCCACCCCTCGAAAACGGCGTGGCGCTCCACCCCTGCGACGCTGCGAGGCAACGTTTCACTTTGGACGCAGGTCGAAGACCGCCACAGCATCCCCGCGGCGGATTGACTCTTGTCGATAGGCATCTCGATATCTCCTCTCGCTATCCCTCGCCGCGCTTGCGCTGCAAGGCCTCCCAGACCAACGCCGCGAACTCCTTGACGGCCATCACGCGGCGGTTGCGCTCGCCCAGCTCCTCGTCGGGTAGCCGCCCCTGGATCTGGAGGCGGACGGGCGAGGCGTCGTCCAGCGCCATCCAGCACACGCGGTAGAGGGAGTCGAGCGCCTCCTCGGAGACGAACTTCTCGAGCTTCACGTACCCGGGGATCTTGAAGTGGGGCATCAGGCTTCTCCTTCCGAAGGCCGGAGCAGCAGCCGGGCCAGCTTGGGATCGGTGCCCGTGACGTAGAGCTGCAAGTGGGAGTGGACCTGCTCGAGCACTCTCGCGGTGTAGGCCAAGCCGAGAGGGTTCTCCATCTCGGGGGGCTCGGCTTGCAGCAGGGCGGCGCGGACGCGAGCTATTTCGTCGAGGGCGTCTTGGAACCCTCGGGAGTAGTTGAAGGTCTTGGTTGATTTCATGATGTCACCCCGTCGGGGGATCGGAGCTTCCAGTGGTCAACCCGACGCCGTGGAGTCAAGGCTTTGAGGGCCTCCTTCAAGAGCGACACCATGTCGCCCATGTAGTGCAGCTCCTGTGGCTCGAGTCGACGAGACTCGTGGCGGATCACCTCTCCGTCGTCGTCCAGCGTCCACACGTCCCAGAGGACGACGCCTTCCTGACGATCAGCCAGCAGCCTCACCCGCAGTCCCGGGAACTCCCGTTCGAGCGGAATCACCGGAATCCCCGATCCCCGTCCGGTCATCTCGCGACTACCGCCGGGCGCCCGTGCGCCGCGGGGCCGGCTGCGCCGCCTGGGGCGCCGGGGCCGGGTCTTCGCGCGTGGCCTCGACCGGGCCGTCGAACGGCTCGGCGCCCACGAGGTTGAGGTAGTCGCCCTTCTTGCGGATGGCGGCCTTGAAGACGTGCCCGATCAGGTCCTGCGGCCCCTTGTCGGGGCGCAGCACGTCCTCGCGGCCCATGTCCTCGAGCAAGCCCTTGGTGAACTGGATGCGGGCGAAGCCGCTGGGGCCGCGCTCGGAGTCCAGCGAGCAGTACTCGCCGCGGCGCATCCCGACGTGCTTGCCGTTGTGGGTGATGTCCTCCATCACCTCGAGCTGGAGCTGGAAGTAGGGCTTGCCCGACGTGTCGGTCTCGACGCCCGGAGAGGCGTCCTTGATCTCGAACACGTACTGCCCGGGGGGCAGCTCCGGGAACCCGGTCCCGACGGCCTCGTGGCCATCCCACTCGAATCCGAAAACGCTCATCTTTTTTTCTCCTTTGTTGTCGTCTTCGTCTTTCACGTTGTCGCTTGCAGCACCGGTTACTCAGCGTCTTTCGTGTGGGTCACCTCCTACGCGGCCTCCTCGGCCTCTTGCTGGGACGGCCAGCCCACAATGGTGGCCAGCTCGTCGTAGTGGTTGGGGATGGTCTGCGGGATGTCGCGGTTCCGGTTGGCCTCGACGCGGATGCGGGCGTCCCACGGACCCTTGGGCTTCAGGTTCACGAGGTACTCGGTCTGCTGCCCGTCGTGGGTCTTGGCGTAGTGCACGCCGCGATCGACGGCCTCGTGGTAGAGGATGAAGTCCGCGCGGTTGGGGAACAGGCGCTTGGAGCGGTTGCCGATCAGGGTGTAGCCGTGCACCACGGTGTCGGGCTGGCTCTCGCTCGTGATGGTCGTGACCTCGCTGTGCGTGATCCAGACGACGTGGGTCGGGCTCTGGTGCAGGGCGTGGAGCAAGCCGACGAAGAAGTCGCCGAACTCGCCCCAGTCCTGGATGCGGAGCTGGCGCCGACCGAGGCGCTGCTTCAACTCCTGCTCGGCGTCTTGCTGGATCGCGGTGAGGTTGTCGACCACGATCGTCTTGCAGTCGGTCACCTTGCCGGACTGGACCATCGTGACCAGCTCCTTGGCCTGCGAGCCCAGCTCCTGCACGGAGCCGAAGGTGATGACGGGCAGGTCGTAGGCTGCGACCGTCTTCATCTCGTTGGCCGCGCTCTGTGGCACGAGGAAGTAGGGGTGGGGGAAGGTCGCGGCGAAGCGGGTCTTGCCGCTGCCGTTCCTCCCGTAGCAGAGCACGGTCGCGCGGGCTCCGGGCCCGGCGATCTCACTCGTCCGTTTCACGTTGAGGGCCATCTTCACATCCTTTCTTGGTCGTTGACTCTCGCGTCGTCTCGTCGTCTCGGTGTTTGCAGAGATGCGGAGGCCGGATGGGCCGCCGCAGGATCACCAGGTAGTTCGGATTCCCGTCGTCGCTCACGCCGCCCATGCCCACGCTCACGGGCTCCCAGCCGAAGTTGTGCTCGTGGTTCAGGGTGTCTTCGAGGGGTACGCGGTGCTCCATCTGGCACTCCTCGCAGAAGTAGCTCTCGTCCGCGTCCGTCAGGACCCTGTACTCCCAGTGGCGCATCAGTTGACCTCGTCGGAGGAGGCGCCCTGGCGCATCGCCATCTCGGCCAGCTTGTTGGCCAGCTGCTTCTCCCAGGTGTGCTGCATCACGAAGGTCATGTCCTCGAGGATCTGGGAGTCGTCGTCGGTGGCGTCCGCGAAGGCGTCGAGGGTCGCCTCGATGGATTGAAGCAAGTAGGAGCCCAGCAAGTGCCCCTGGCGCACGTCTGGAGGCCGAGTGGGGTCGGGCTCCTCCAGCTTGTTGATGGCCTGGTCCTTGAGGATCTGAGCCAGGTAGCTGGCGAAGGTGAGGCAGATCTCCGAGACCGAGGCCTCGAAGTCGCTGCCCTCCAGCTCGTTGTGAACCTGGAGACCATCGTCCTTCCGAACCAAGCGCATCTTGAACTGCAAGTAACCCATCAGACCTCCCAGTCTTCCTTCTTGACCCACCCGCGATAGGCCCCCGCGCCCTTGCCGAGGCAAGCGCAGTGGTCGTGCGCCTCGCACCGCCGGCCGTACATCACGCAGTTGGCCCGCCGCTTGGGCCACCGGCCCTCGGCCTCGCAGAGCACGAGCCGGGACCACATCCGCTTCTTGTCCTGCATCCAGTCCCGGATCTGGGGCACGAGGATCGGGACGGTCTCCTGGTAGACGTCCGGGCCCTTGGTCTTCACGATCAGGTTGACCCGGTAGCCGCGCAGCGGGCCGTACTTCCGGTCGAGGCGTCCGCGGCGGTAGACGTACTGCTGGCCGAGGAACTGCGGGTCCATGCGGTAGCCGAGCAGCAAGCTCTCGCTGTAGCGCGAGGCGGTCTTGGTCTCCTCGATGACCACGCCGTCGAGTTCGGGGTCCCACAGGAGACGGTCGAAGCGGGTCGAGTACGGGAAGCCGTCTCGGTTCACCTCGGCGAAGGCCTCCACCGCGAGGGTCCGAGCCCGCTCGTCGTGCGAGGTGCCGGGTCCGTTGATGACCAGCCACCCCTGGAGCAGCCGGCGCGCCTCGTTGGCGATGTGGGGGATCGGCTTGGTGTTGAGGTCGACCAGCCGGAACATGGACTCCAGACACGCCTGGTCGCAGGCCTTGCTCGACTCGTCGTCTGCCCAGTCGAGGAAGGTCTGGAAGTAGGCCGCCAGGCACTCGTGGACGAGGCCGCCGATCTCGAGCGGGTGGCTGGGCTCGGCCAGCTTCATCCGCTTGACGTACTTGAGCCAGTAGAGGTACTCGCACCGCTCGAACACGGCCCACCGCGAGCTGCCCCACGGGGTGCCTCCCCCCTGCCGTTCCTCGGGGCTCAGGACGTCCTGCCAAGATGGCGTGACGGCCTTCGTCGCCCAAACGTCTCCCCAGGTGTCCATCTCCCCTACTCCTTGAGCATCGACTTCGGCACGTAGAGCCCCGACCGGGTTTGCTTGAGGCCGTCCGACCTCTCGGGCCGCTTGCCCTGCGCCGCCTCGGCTCGGGCTCGCGCGTCCTCTGCGGCCTTGCGCTGCTTCTCGAACTCGGCCTTGAAGGCCGCGATCCGCTGCTTGGCCTCGGGCATCCGCTGCCGGAACGAGGACCAGAAGATCTCTGCGACCTCGCTCACCTGTCCCTCGGAGATGTGCCCGTCGATCAGCAGCTCGGCCACGCCGAGTGCCGTGCCGGCGCCCCAGATCGCGGCGAGCTGGTGCACGGTGGCCGATGGCAGCATCGCGAAGGCCATCTTGTGGGTCTCCACGGCCATCATGTCGATGATCTGGCGCGCCGACTCCTCGGTGTGCCCGGTCGCCGTGATGGCCGTGATGGCTTGCTTCAGGTGCTCGGCGACGAGTCGGTCGCCGCGGTCGTTGTCGAGCACCGTGATGTTACGCTGCTGCCCCATCTAACGCACCCCGGGGAGGCCGCAACCCGTCTGGGAGATGTCCTTGAAGGGCCCGCGGATGTGCAGCACGCAGTTGCAGTGCGTGCACTCGAGGCGAGCCCACCACTGGTTGTCCGGCCCCTGGTAGGCGTGGTGCTGCTTGCTGACGATGGGGTTGCCGCACTGCGCGCAGACCTCGAGGTCGCCTACCCGGCGGATGTTGATGTTCTCGTCGTGGACTTGCTGATTCATCTGATTCCTCCGATGATCTGGTTCGCGAGGTCCTCCATGAAGGAAGCCTCTCCCTGTTCCTCGTCGACACCGGCGAGGGCTTGCATCTGGGCCAGCTGGCCGTCTTCTCCCAGGACCTGCTCGGCCTCCTTGGCCTTCTCGAGCAACGCCTGGGCGATCTCGTCGTCTTTCGTGCGAGGGATCGTCATGTAGGTGACGTGACACGCCGGGTGCTTCTGTCCGTAACGATGGGTCCTCGTCTCGGCCTGTTGGAGCTGGAGTGGGGCCCAATCGTTCTCGACGAACAAGGCGTGAGCTGCCGTGGTGAGGGCGATCGAGTCACTCGCGGCCCCGATCGTAGCGAGGAGCACGCGAGGCTCGTGAGGGTCCCCGTCACGCCATTCGGTGATGATCTTGTCCCGGCGAGACTGAGTGATCTCTCCGGTGAGGACGTCGATCTTGACATTCGAAGGGAGCAGCTCCTTCAGCTTCTCCTTGGTGGCCTTGAGCACGTCCTTGTGCCAGAACCACCCCACCACCCGGTCGGTCCCGGCTCTGCGCGCGAGGAACTGGGTCGCCGACGGCACCTTGAGCTGGCCCGCGAGCTGACGCTCCCTGTTGCCCCAACTGAGGTGGATGCCCGGCCCCTTGCCCACGTTGGCGATGGCGTCTTGAGCCGCTGCGGATTGCAGACGGGCCAGGTCGTCTCGGTCGACGTAGATCTGAGAGATCTCCCTGTGGATCGGGATCGCGAGGTCACGGTCCCGCTTCTGCAAGATGGGGCGGATCCTCTGCCGCAGGCGCCAGAGGGCGGTCTCGGAAGGCTCCCCGTCCACCAGGCCGTACTCGCCCATCACGGCTCCGCAGTACTGGACCCGGAACTCGAAGATGTGACCAAAGGCCCGCGGGGCGATGGCGTCCAGCACGCCGTAGAAGCTCCTGAGCCGGTTTCTGATGGGCGTGGCCGTCAGGGCGATGGTGAGCTGGGGGTTGAGGCTTCGGAGAGCCTGAGACCACGACAGCTGCCGCTTCTGGAGCATATGGGCCTCGTCCACGATCAGGGTCGTGGGGTTCGGGCCCATGCCGGCCACGCCGAAGTAGGGGAGCCACGCCGGCGCGACGTGGTAGTTGAGGATCCAGGCGTGAACGGGCTCCTCCATGGCCTCGAGGCTGACGTTGCGCCCTTCGAGGATCGTGTAGCTCCAGCCGAGGTAGTCCAGCTCGTCGGCCCACACGCGCCGCACCGCAGACTTCTTGCAGATGATGAGGGCAGGCGGCCGGCACCCGGCCAAGGCCGTCCGCGTCTTCCCGCTCCCGAGCCCGTTGGCGATGAGGACGCCCGGCCGCTCGCGGGTCCACAGGGCGTCTTCGCGCTGCTCGTCTTTCAACTCCTCCCACCAGGCGGGCGTGGAAAGAGGCCCGGCGGGCTCCAAGGTTGCGGGGGCGGTTTGTGAGCCAAGGACGGGACCGCTGCCTGGAGCCCAGCCGGGCAAGAGGGGCAGGTGTGTGAGGTGTACCAACAGTCGATGGGGAAGTTCGTCTTCGTGACCTCGCTTGAAGGTCGTGCGTAGGCCGCACTCCCCCGCCAGTATCGGATAGTACTCGGGGATGGAAGCCTTGTCAACAGAAAACCACCCTCGATTGACGGGCAAAACGCCCTTGATTCCCCAGGCCACGCTCATGGTCAGCCAGATTAAAGGGCTTAAAGCGGGCTGTCAAGCGGAAAATTGGGGGTTCGTGCCGATTTTTTCGCAAATGTGCCTTGACGGCGGTGGGGGCGCCCTGCTATGGTCCCTCTCGTGCTACAAGTTGAGAAAGGGATGGCCCATGCCGCAGGATGTGGGGACGTACCGTGAGCCCTGGGCAGTCTACAATGACGAAGTACTCCCCCTGATACCCCCCGAGGGGTTCGTAGCTGACTACATGGACTACGTGCAGGGATGCACGGACGCTCCCTTGTGGTTCCAGCTCGGCTCCGTCTTGACCACCCTCCTCGCCGCGGCGGGCAAGTGGGAACTCCAGATCGGTACGGACCAGGGGTCCTACCGGGAGAACCTCCAGCTGTGGTCGATGATCGTTGGTGACTCGGGCAGCCGTAAGACCCAGGCCATGAAGCTGTGTCGAAGCCTCTTGGCCCGAGCCGCGCCCCAACACGTCATGCCCGTGGACGGGACGCAAGAAGCGTGGCACACCTACCTGGCCGAGCCCGACACCGCGGGCATCGGCATCTTCTACCACGACGAGATGGCCTTCCTGCTCGACTCGGCCCGCAAGAGCTACCTGACCGGGTTGGGCTCGTGGCTGCTCTCGACCTACGATGGCGGCCCGCTGGATCGGAAGACGATGGCCGGCGGGCGCATCACGATCGCTCGCGTCCGCGTCTCGATCCTCGGCGGCATCCCTCCCGACACCCTCCTCAAGAAGACGACGACGAGCGACTGGCGGTCGGGCTTCATGCCGCGGATGACCATCTGGGCCTCCGACCGTGCCACCTACCGCCGATACCGATCCTCCAACCCCGACGTCGAGACCATGTTGAGCCACTGGCTCCAAACACTCAACGAATCCGATCGAGGGCTCGTCTACCTCCCACACACCCTGACGGCGTACATCGCGGATTGGGTGGAGGCAGAAGTGGAGGCTCGCCGGCGGGAGTACCCCAATGAGATCTTCAGCTGCTTGGGGCGGCTCCAAGACAAGATCTCGAGGATCGCCGCCGCTCTCGCTCTCGCCCGCCAACGCCATCCCATAGAAGAGGTAGTCCACATCGACGCGTCAGACGTCGAGGGGGCCCTCCAGATCGGTGGGTTGTTGAAGCGATCCCTCCTCGAGCTGTTCGGCATCGTGGTGGGTAGCGAGGACCGCCAGGAGGAGAGCACGATCGAGGCCTACCTCCGAGGCCACCCTGGCGCCAGCTGCCCCGAGATCGCCAAGAACACCAACCTCTCGAAGCGGAAGGCCCGAGCCACCCTCGACACCCTGATGAAAGTGGGGGAGGTCGTGCAGCGTCCCGGGCCCTCTAGCTCCAAAGGTGGGCGTCCGCCATTGCTGTACTTCTGGGGGGAGTGACCCCAAGGTTACGAACAGGGGTGGGAAAAACTATTTCTTCAACGATCCTACTTGCTTAGATCCAGTTTTGGGGTTTAGGGAGTTTTTTCCCAAACCCCCCCTTCTCTCTCTAAAGCTGACCTACAGACTCCACCTAGACACTACCTGCAAGACAAGATCTGTTGTCGTGACCAAAACTCCTAAACCTCCTCCTCTCTCCGAAAAGCTGTGTCATCTCGCTGCCCTGCTCTCTCTTATATATAGATAATAATAATAAAATATATAATAAAAACTTATAAGAGGGAAGGCGATGTAGTTCGTGTAAGCCTTGGTAATCCTTCTTGTTTTTATGGGTGTGTCGTAATACGTGGCAACTCGAGGTTTTGGTCATAGTTTCGGTCTTTTGAGCACTTTTTTGAGAGGCCTCACGCATAACGAAACCATCGTGGATGTAGCAGTAGCCGGTTGCCTACAATTCCTGACGTGTAGTTATGGCCCTTCTAGGGCTCCCTCGAGGGGGGTTATGGATCCAAAACCTCCTGACAGTAGGAGCAGAATTTGGAGGGAGGGAGAGGGAGCCTTCCCGAGGGCCTCTTCCCTCCTCCCAGGGAGCCTTCGAGGGAGCCCTCGAGGGCCGCCCTCTCCCACCTCGCTGGAGAGCCCCTATGGAGGAAAGTGACCTTGATCTTCACTTAGGGGTTGACAGATAGAGGGGGTGTAACTACAATACCCACACTCGGCCTGGAGTGCAAAAACCGGGCCATCCGCTTTTCAGAAAAGCGGAAAAATCGCGAAGGAGGGGTTTTGTCCACCAAAGTCAACGCGCCACGCTACACTTATGCCCTGTTGGCCAAGAAGGACTTCTCCGACGAGCCCGTCGAGCGTGAAGGCACTGAGCAGAACCCCCCCGATTTCAGCGACTTGGGCATCACCGTCGAGGTGAAGCACGAGACCTTCGAGGACCAAGGGGGCATCCGAGGCGTCGTCCATGACGTCTACGCCAACGGCCACTTGCTGCACGGAGGCAGCTACCTGGAGGAGCCGAACGCTTGGACCGACGTGGGTGGCGGGTGGCTGATGGCCATCCGGCCCGTCGTGGGCGCCGCTCCCCTCCCCTGGGAACCCGTCCACGACGTCTCGTGTGCGGACTGCTTCTACAACGACAAGCGGCGGGGCCGCGAGGAGTACCTGAAGCAGACCCACGTCTTCGAGAATGGCGTCTGCCAGATGTGGAAGGACGTGGGCGAGCTGGAGGCCGACGCTCGCGGCTTGCCGTCTCCCGACCCGGATCGCGTCGGCTTGTGCACCAAGCATCGCGCGCTGGTGGACGACTCCACCCTCGGGTGTGGGCTCTACGTAGAAAGGAAGCGAGATGACGAAGAGGGAGTACGGCGAGGTCGTTCCGAAGGAGAAGCTCGAGAAGATGACGGAGGAGGAGCGCCGCCGGCTGGCGGACCAGTCGAAGTCCCCCATCATCGCCCCAAGTGACGCCGAGGTCGAAGCGATCCGGCAGGTCCGTCACACCTGCGGGGAGTGCAAGAACTTCAACTACCGCGCCGGCCAGGAGGCCGCGCGGGACGAGAACATCTGGCAGGCCGTACAGGAAGAAGGCCACAAGCAGGAGTGGTACAGCGACCCCTCCACCTACGGCCTCTGCGACGCCTGGGACGGCACCCTCGTCTTCCGCGACATGGACGCGCGCATCTCGCGCTGGGTGACCGACTCGAGCTACGTCGGCCCCCAGGGCTACATCCAAGAGGGAGGCATGGAGCGGATCCCGTGCCCCGCCTTCAAGCCCCGCACCAACGGCGGGCAGGCCTTCTCGATCTCTCGTTCGGGCAAGCGCCAGATGGATTTTTAGGAGGAAGACATGACTTGGGAAGGGACATTCATGTACGCGGCACCGATCCCCGACGGAGACCAGCAGCCTTGGAATCCGTGTCCGCAGCGGCCTCTTCCGGCCACCACCTTCACGACCATCCCGTCGGCCGAAGCCATCGCCGAGCAGGTCGTGGAGGCGATGAGGCAAGAGCGAGTCGACGAAGCCGCCGAAGTGATCGACAAGATCGAGGAGCAGATCCTCGAGATGTTCGAGGAGGGTCGCATCGAGAAGGCTGACTTCGTGGCGTTACTGCGGAACGTCTTGAGGGCTCGTTCGCTCGTGTAGCACGTCCATGCAGATCGTCTTCATCCTCGACATCCTGAGCGTCGGCATCGTGGCCCTCGGGGTGGCCTACGTCATCACCGGGAGCAAGATCGGCTTCCTCGTGAGGATGCCGGCGCGCAAGCTGCTGCGGTGGTGTGGTCTCGACGCGCTCGCCTTCTGCCCGGCGTGCAACGCTTGGTGGGGAGGCGCCGTCATCAGCCTCGTTGGGGGCTTCGGCCCCCTCGAAGTGATCCAACTCGCATTTTCGTCTTCGGTCATCGCGGCGGTAGCCCAGGCTCGGTGGGGACTGGCCGCCGAAGACGAGTCAACGGTCGACGAGACGTGGAGCCGAGTCCTCCAGAGAAAGGAAGCGAAGGATGGCAGCGAAGAAAGAAGTCCACGCACAGGTCGGAGCTGAGGTCATCAAGGAAGCCGGGAAGGCCGTCGCCAAGTCGGTGGGCAACCCGGCCGACGCTGCGTTGCCGGATGATCTGAGGGAGATCAACGACGTGATCGACAAGGCCGCCAACGCGGCCAAGACGGTCAGCCTCGTGATCCGCAAGCGCGACAGCGTCACGTCGCGCCCGCAGTACCTCGACATCATCCACAACATGAACCCCCAGACCCTCCAGCAGGGCGGCGTCGAGCCGCTCCTGAACGAGTACGCCGGGGGTGGGATGTACGAGGTGGTCTTCAAGGTGCCAGGCCTCCCCGACAAGACCGCGCTCTACGACATCGCCGGGCCGCCCCTCGACCCTAAGCCGATGCGCGACAAGCAGGCCGGACTGGGCGTCAACCCGATGGCCATGCAGGCGATGCCCGGCGGCCAGCCCGGATGGATGGCCGGGCCGGCCTTCAGCTCGTACATGGGGCTGTCAGGGCAGAGCATGAGCACCTCGGACATGATGATGATGATGAACCAGTCGACGAACACCCTGCTCGCCGCGCTGCTGCCCCAGAAGGGCGACGCGGAGAGCGAGGAGGTGCGCCGGCTGCGCGAGGAGCGCAACAAGGAGCGCGAGGAGCGTCGCGAGGAGAAGCGCCAGGCCGAGCTTCAGAATATGCAGCGGGAGTTCCGCGAGCAGGCACTCGAAGCCCAACGCCGGCACGAGGAGATGATCGCCAAGTTGATGGACGGCCAGAAGGGCAACGACACGGCCGAGACCATCAAGGCCCTCGCTCCCTCCGTCGTGGGGGCTCTCGGGTCGGCCGTGGCTGGCGTCGGAGCCTTCATGCAGACCAAGTCGCAGACCGACAGCGAGTCTCGCAAGGAGATGTTCAACGTCTACGACAAGATGCTCCAGATGCAGCTCGCCAAGCCGTCCGACGAAGATCGCCTCGCCAAGCAGGCCGAGACCATGACCAACTTCATGGGCAACTTCGTGCAGGTGATGGGCGTGGTCGCCAACAACCTGATGCCACAGGAGAGCCCCAACGAGCCGGCGTGGCTCAAGATGGGGCGCGAGGTGCTGGGCGGGGTCGTCCAGGTCGCCGAGGCCGCCTTCAACAGCGGCGCGGAGATGGAGGAGGAGATGGTCGCCGGGATGCCCGGTCAGGTGATGCCACACCCGGCGATGCAGGCCGCTCACCAGGGGATGCCTCCGCAGCAGCTCCCGCAGCCTCCGATGCCGCACCCGGACGGCGAGCAGGCAGCCGCGCCGCCCCAGGTCGTGATTCGGCTGGACAAGCTGGACTCGGGGATGCAGCGGATCATCAAGACCATCGCCCAGGAAGACGGCGACCTCCACGAGGCGGCCTACCGGCTCTGGAAGCACACCACGGCCAACATCCAGGCCGCCGAGGAGTGGTTCGAGAACGCCGAGGCCGGGACGGTGGGGATCCTGGTCAACCTCCGCCAGACCGGGCAGATCGACATCAGCGACGAGCGCATCGTCGCGGCGCGGGACGCCATCGTCGAGCTGGCTCAGTTCATCGCCGAGTCCGAGGACGAGTGGGCCGCCGCCGAGCAGTACCGGCAGCACTACGACATCGACATGAAGCCCCCCAAGGCCTGGAGACGGGCCCAGGGGGAGATGGTCGGCGAGCCCGGATCCCCGGGCCCCATCGGGACCGTGGAGATCGTCGAGCCCTCGGCCTCCGAGCCCGAGCCCCCCGTCATCGAGGTGGAAACCGAGCCCGAGGGGGTTGACAGCCAACCCCCCGATGTGCAAGATGTTTCCCCAGAGCACGCCGTCACGCCCGGGCCCCAGCCCGCAGGTGAAGGCGAAAGTGTAACTTCTGCTTGACAAGCCCCTGATAGCTCGGTAAGCTGGCTCCCGAGAGGGTGGTGTACCTTCTGACACGCGGGAGTTCGGATGGCCCTTTACGGAACGGCACAGGTCCGAGACGTCCACGGCATCAACGACCGGCTCGACCTCATCGCCCAGCAGATCGACGCGTCCCAACGAGACCCGGAGACTCGCGCCGTCGCGCTCTCGATGGTCTCCCACCTGCCCAAGCAGTGCGCCGGGTGGGCCTGCGAGGACGCCGAGGTCGCCACCGTCTTCTGGTGGGTCAAGAACAACATCGCCTATCGCCAAGACCCGCGTGACTACGACCTCTACGCCACCGCCAAGCGCACCCTCCAGGTCCGGGCCGGCGACTGCGACGACATGGTCATCCTCCTCGGCTCGATCCTGGCGATCCTCGGTTACCGCGTGGGCGCCACGGTCATCAGCGCGGACAACCGCAACTGGCACATCTACACCACCGTGGGCGTCCACTCGAGAGCTAACCCCGGTGCCTACATGGCCCTCGACCCCACGCAAGCGCCGGCCATCCCTGGCTGGGAGCCTCCCGGACAGTTCCGAAAGCACGAAATCCACGCCGTCTTCCACGGAGGCCGGGTGGAGACGCGGAAGGTGAGGTAGACGATGGCTGAGGGTGGCCTCGAAAAACTGCTCCGCTTGATGGACACCGGACCGAGGGAGCCTGCTCGGCACTTCTCGGTGCGCTTCGTCTGCGTCCACATGGGCAGGCGGGGGAGGCTCTCAGCGACCAAGGAATCGGATCAGGCCGCCACGACGGGGTTGACGTTGACCCAAGCGAGGCGGTTGGCGGGCAAGATGCGTGGAGGAGCCGGCGGTGGTAGAGGTTGTGGATACCTCGTCTTCGACGATTATCGTAGGCAAATCGTCGATGGCCGGATAGCCTGGAAGGCGAAGAGAGGGTAGACGATGGCGAAGTCCTGCGAGCGTGCGGTCAAGACGAGAGTCCGGTTCTTTCGGGAACGTGCTCGTCGGTTGAGGAAGCGGGACAACTGTGATGCCGAGTGTCGTAGGATACTGAGCTTCGTCAACCAGGATCTCAAGGACGCCGAGCACTACGTGTCCGGCGGCACCAAGGCGCCCTGCCGGATGGGGATACATCGGCTGACGCGAGCCGCTTCGAGGCTCGGCAAGGCCGAAGGGAGAGCAACCAGATGACCAACGCGGTAGCTGGATAGGAGAGGTAGACGATCATGAACAAGGACTTCTGGTACGCTCCGGGTGGTGAGGCTGACGCGCTGGGTAGCTCCGGTGCTCCCTCGGCCCCGTGGGACTTCGGCGTGGGCCGGAACGACTACGGCTTCGGCCAGCCGGTCGAGGTGGCCCAGCGGGACCTCAATCGGTTCGTCAAGGAGGTCGCGCGGACCTACGGCAAGGTCGCCGACCCGACCGGGACCCTCATCGACCCCCGCGGCCACAACGCCGTGTCGTCGAACCCCTCGGACTACTACGAGGGCCACGAGATGGACCCGATGGCTCCCGAGCACCTGACCTTCGAGGAGGACGACCTCATTCGCCGGACCGGCGAGCCCGAACTCGTCCCCTTCCAGGTCGGCACCCCGATCCAGCGGGGCGTGCTCGCCGAGGCTGGCCTCTCGCCCTCGGGCGTGAACCAGCTCGCCGAGGGCCTGAGCGTCCAGCGTCCCGAGACCCTCGCCGGCCTCGCCATCCCGGCCGCGCCAGCTCGGGCGACCTACGTCACCGAGACCGGCATCGGCCAGCTCCACCCCGGCCTGCGCGAGCCGGTCCAGCATATGCTGAACCGCAAGCCGGTGGTGCCGCAGATGGTCGACAGCAACGGCGTCGTCTTCAACAAGTACGCCCCGGGCACCGGGCCCTACGACGCCCCGGGTGGCGGCCGTGAGGGCGGCATCGCCGGCGCGCAGCCGGGCACCGTCATCCGCGGGGACGACGGGTTCGTCTGCCAGACCTACGGCGCGCCGGCCATCGGCGAGATGCCCTACACCTCGCAGTACGGCGGGGGTGGCGGCACGCAGGCGGCTCCGCTCTCGACCAACATCCAGGCGATGTCCAACGTCCAGGCGGCCACGCCGTCTGGGGCCGAGCCCGCCGCCAACTCTCCCTCGGGCAAGACGCCGGGCATGACCGCCTGCCAGAGGAAGGCCGTGGCCTTCATGCAGGCCTACAAGTCCGGCGACCAGGCGACCGCGATGGGCGTCCTCGACAGCGCGCTCGACATGGGCTGCCCCTGGGCCGCCAAGGCGCGCGACATGATGGAGAAGGCCGCCGCCCAGAAGCCTGGCGGCTTCATCCCCGAGACGGCCCCCTCCGGCGCCCCCGAGTACGGCGGAGCCCAGGAAGCCGCCGCAGAGGCCTCTGGCCGCGGCACCCCCTGGGCCCACATCTTCGGCTTCGTCGGCGTCACCGCGGCCGTCGTGGCCGGCGGGATGCTCGTCTACAAGGGAGCCGCGTGATGCTCAAGTGGATCATTGGTATCGGAGCGACGGCTGGCGCCGTCTTCCTCCTCTGGCGGCTCTGGCCCGAAGAGGAGGGTGAAGGCGAGCGCGAGTACGGCGAGCCTGGGTGGGGCAACGGCCCCGGTGGCGGCTGGGAGCCCGAGTACCCGACGCCCCCGCCTCCCGGTGGAGAAGCCAAGCCGCCCCCCAACTACATCTCCCCCCAGCTCCCCGCGCCGGCTCGGCGTCGCGGCTCTCCTCCGGGCGAGCCCATCATGACCGTCGGGGCTCGAGGTGAGGACCGATCGATCCTCTCGGCCTTCAACACCAACTCCATGATCTCACGAGGCGCGCTCCAGATGCAGCCTCGGCCCTCGGGCCGAATCTCGTGGGCCATGGTAACCCCGGATTAACGGCATGGCAGGCAAGGTCATCATGCTCAGTGGACTCCCGGCTTACAAGCCGAAGCAACACTCGAGGTGCACGCCGGTCAAGGCGTGGAGCGAGCCTCTGACCGCCTACGTGGTGATCTGCCGCGAGCAGATCGAAGGGGGTGAGACCCCGATGACATCAGTCGTTCAGGCGCCTCCTGGCGCACAGACGATCGATCTTACACAGGCCGCGTATCCCGCGCTGCCTCCGGCTCCGCCAAAGCGGAGAAGGGGGCGCCCCAGAGGGACGGAGCCTGGTTCGATATCCCCGGTAACAGGGAAGCGCGTCAAAGCGCCGACCTGGCACGGGCGCGAGATCCCGGCGTGCAGCCGAGACACCGTCAAGGTGGTGAGGATGCGCAACGGGAAGAAGCGGTGCAAGTGCACGTCGCCGGGCAACAAGCAGTTCGTACCCAACAGGATGTGCGAACATCTTCCCGAATGGAAAACGTGAGAGGAGAAGCAAGATGAGACAGTGCGTGGATTGGCAGACGGGACCGAGCGGCAAGCGTCGGTGCGCCAAGTACGCCGACGACACGGCCGACGTGCTCCTGGCCAAGACGGACGACGCCTCGGAGCGCACCGGCTACTTCGACATCCAGGAGGTCGAGTCGGCGCTCATGGGCCTCACCGACGTCTTCGACGCGCGGAACATCGTGCCCGCCCTCGTCGGGAGCACCGCGACCTTCGGCACCACCCTGGCGCTCCGCTACTTCAGCGGCAACCCCACGGTGACCAAGTACGCCCCCCTCATCGGCGCGGCCGGCGGCCTCCTGCTGTCGGTGCCGATGTACTGGTGGGGCCCCGACGGCAGCCGGAGCATGGCGCAGAGCGCCGCGTTCTCGCTGATGGTCGGTGGCGGCCTCTTCGCCTACGAGTGGGCGAGCGGCAAGTACCTGGGCGCCGGTGCCAACGGTGGTACGGGTCTGCTGGCCGCCTCTCGCCGGATGGGCGAGGCGGTGGCGAGCGGCTCCGGCGCTCGCGTCATGCCGACCGCGGCCGTGGCTCCGCAGCTGCGCCCCGCGATCGACACCGCGGCGTTCGGCGCCAGGCCGTCCTACTAGGGCGGCGTCCGAAACAAGGGCGAGGCACTGGGCCGTGAAGCTCGGGCCTCAAGAGAGATCGAAGTGACAGAGAAAGGAAACAACAATGGCCGTCATTCGACAGATCGCCTTCGGCGACGGGTCGGTGGTCCGCATCACCGACTGGGGTAGAGGGAGTTGCCCTCCCGCGGCGTGAGCCACGGGTAAGAAACCGGGTGAACTGAGGAGACTCAGGGTGCACGACTGCTGTAACAGAGCGAGTAGTGAGTGTGCTAACGGGGAAACCGCAGCAGGCGCCGCAGACAACGGCGTGCTGGTGGCAATCCCGTGCCAAGCCGAGGGAAGCGATGAGGGTACCTCGGAAGGTGTAGAGACTAGGGTCGTGAGCAACGCGAGCGATAACCGACCCCATGAGCGCCCGGCGGCTGCCCGAGCAGCCGAAGATATAGTCCGATCCTCGGAGAAATCCGAGCAGCAGGTGGAGACCCTGCGAAGACATAGCGGTTGATTAGGGGATAGGACTACCCCCTCCACAGCCGCGCCGTGTTCCCGATCGCCACGATCGCCGCCGGTCAGATCGCGGACACCTACCTCTTCCAGTACCGCCGCGGCGGGCAGGTGCCCGGCCAGGCCGTGGGTCAGACCGCGACCGTGGCCGACACCAATATGCCCGGCGTGGGGCAGCTCCCCATGGGGCACCAGATGTTGGTGTACTCGCTCCAGGTGATCCCGGACGAGTTCGCCGACGCCGACAACCGCACCCAGATCACCCCCGAGCCCTTCGTGGCCTCGGCGGTGTGGAAGTGGCGCAAGATCATGCACCAGACGTGGCTGGAGCTGGTCGTCGAGCAGACCAAGTCCTTCGTGGAGGGTCGCCTCGACCACTTCCCGCAGGGCGGTGGCCTGCTGTTCGACAGCTTCAACTACACCGACGGCGCCGAGGTCTACACCCTGAACAACGGCATGAAGGGCTGGCACGCGACGCGCCGGCTGGCCATGCCGATCCACCTGGGGTCCCTGGAGAACTTCTACGTCGTCCTCAAGTGGCCGCGCGGCGCCCTGGACAACGACCAGGCCGACTACGCCTTCTTCGACGGCTTCGGCCTGACCGTGCGCCTCACCGGCCCGCGGCAGCGCCCGACCGCCTAGAGGCGTGACGGCTCACATCGTGCTCTGAACGCGGGGCGGGAGGGTGCAAGCCTTCCCGCCCCCACTTCAGCGCATGAAGGGCCCGCGAGCGAGGAGGCTGAAGGATGGCTCAGATCGAACGCGGCTACGAGACGCCGCGGTGGCTACACGAGGAGATCGGCATCCCCGCGGGGGAGACCGTCAAGGTCGCTCCATCGACCTTCGCGAACACGTCGATGTACCGCTGGCGGCTCGTCTCGCTGGCCGTCGCCGGGCAGGTGGTGGTCGCCGAGCCTCCGTTCAACACGGTGGACGGGGGCATCAGCCGGCGCACCGTCGTCGAGGTCGGCAAGAGCGGCTGTTCGGATGAGAACCTGGTCCAGACGGCCCTCAACGGCTACTGCTCTACGACGCTCCACACCCGGCAGCACCTGGGCGCCAACGACCTGGCGACCGACATCCGGTTCCCCGTGCCCTACGAGCTGCCTCGCGACCAGGGCCTGCGCGTCACGGTCGCCAACCTGCTGGCGCCCCCAGACGAGACGACCCTCCCCGAGATCACGTTCCTGGCCAAGTGCTTCAAGCGCGACGGCCAGCCCGCGATCCTGGCCGGGAGGATCGGATCGGGGCTCGAGCCCGAGCAGCAGGCCAACATGGACTCGGCGGACCTGTTCAACCGGGGCCGCGAGTCCATCTGGATCACGCGCCTCCTCTTCAAGACGCCCAACTGGCGGGACGAGGACAACGACCCCTACGGGCGCGGCATGGTCCACATCGGCTACCGCGTGAACCCGACCTTCGGGACTCAGTGGATGCCCAACCCCACGCCGATCCCGGTGGGGTGCCTGGCGCCGATGGTGCGCCTGTACGACGACAAGGACGAGGGGCCCCGCGTGCGCGTCTTCCCGGCCAACACCTACCTCTACCCGAGGCAGCGCATGGGCTTCACGCTCCAGAACATCACCAGCCAGCGGCAGGCGGTTCACCTCTGCCTCTTCGGCGAGCTGGAGGTCAAGTAGTCATGGGAGTCAACTTCCTGCCATTCGCTCGCCGCGAGGTGCTGACGGTGCCGGGCACGGCCGCGGGGCTGACCAACCGCGCGTCCACGAGCCTCACCGACTTCTCCACGGCTGGTTGCATCCGAGCCCACCTGGATGATGTGATCATCTTCGAGGGCACCGACGAGGAAGAGGGCGGCCAGTACACCGACGACGGCGGCACGATCCGCTTCCGCATGGGCGTCTTCGGCGGCCCGTACCTCACCGAGGACCTGTACGACTACCGCTGCTACCAGGACGGGGTCGTGCCGCTCTGCTCGGTCTGGTACTGGAAGCGCCCCTACCGCATCTACCCCGGCGAGCGCATCACGGTCTACCAGGGGCCTCCCGTCAGGGGCGCCCGCGACGTCTACTCGGCCGTCTTCTCGGGGGTCAAGATCTCCGAGGACGAGCCGATCATGCTCTACGCGGTGCGGGAGTTCGAGGAAGGCGCGGCTCCCGCCACGCCCATCGTGATGGACGACCGGCAGCTCGTCTGCCCCGGCGACTCCCCGGTGGACCTCTACAGCGTGGCCTCCCACCAGTGGGACTACCGGCAGACCGGCTCGCGCATCCTCCAGATCATCGACGCCCAGGACCGCCCCTTCTGGCAGGGGGAGAACTGGGCCAACATCATCGACCCCCCGGTCGCTCCGTGCCGGCTCCAGCCCTCGTGGGTGCTGCGGCCCGACCAGACCCTCAACCTCGAGTTCGAGAACCTCGAGGAGACCGACAAGCCCATGACCGTCATCCTGCGGGGCTGCCTCGAAGTCGAGGATCCGCGGAGGGAGGAGTAGCCTATGCCCGGCGACATGATCTTCCTGCCCGGCCAGGAGCCCGGACCCGTCGCGTCGGGCGTCCCTGGTGGCCTCTCGGCGTCGCGCTGGGCCGCGGCTCGTCTCGGCCTCGACAAGATCCCGACCGGCAAGTACGTGGCCAACCGCTTCCCGTGGATCCGGCAGGTCACGACCACCGTGGCGCAGAACCAGCAGGTCGCGGTGCGGCGCCCGCAGTTCGCCGAGACGTTCTTCAACAACACGCCGCATCAGCTCCAGATCGACGAGCTGCGGTTCCTCAACACGACGTTCTACGACTCGATCGACTTCTACAGCGACCTGATGGTCAAGGTGGCCATCGGCGGACGGCTGGGCATCATCGACCGCTGGATGCCGGTCCACGCCCTCAACACCGAGGAGGACCGCTACGTCTACGCCGAGAACAACGTGCTCGCCTACCGCTTCCCGGCGCCCTACTTCCTCCAGCGCGGCGGCACCTTCGCCGTGGAGTACTCCAGCCCCGTCGCGCTCCCGTTCGGCGTCGTCGCGGCGAACCAGCTGCACGGCTGGAAGGTCGACAGCATGGAGCCGATCGTGCTCGCGAAGCTGCTCCAAGCCCCTGCCGGCTTCGTCGGCTACTTCTCGGTGGCCTTCGACGAGGATCGCGACGCGCCGATGGAGGACTGCATCATCACGCACTTCACCGTCAACCAGGTGAACACGTACCTCCCCGACAACGTCCTCCAGGCCAACATCCTACGCTTCCTGCCCCCCGAGGGGCCGGCGTGGCACGAGAACGAGTTCATCATGATGACCGGCATCTCCGAGCAGCTCTCGATCGCCACGGGTGGTGACCCCCCGGTCAACCCCTACGTGATCCACCGGCCCAAGGTGCCCTACATCCTCGAGCCGGGCGAGTCGTTCTTCATCGACCTCTGGTACCGCGGGTCGCAAGACAGCGTGGACGTCGTGACCACGGTCCAGGGCGTGCAGCAAGGAGGGGCCAAGTGAGCGACCAGAGGACCCTGCGGGCCATCGTGCGGTCCGAGCCGCA